>SWCB01009430.1_pt1 | contig 22497 bp, 24 predicted proteins | sample 4692901 | NCBI WGS metagenome assembly SWCB01 (sample SAMN10267276, study PRJNA491770) | bioreactor metagenome | isolation source: DHS bioreactor inoculated with subseafloor sediment | place: Japan: off Shimokita Peninsula | collected 2006-08 | reverse complement strand
AATAAAAGAGTTGACACCTCTACAATTGAGAATGTCAACTCTTCCTAGCCTTTTTTAATTACTGTCCATATTTAGCAAACAGTTTCATTCGGTATTCTTTTTTTAATTTTATCAATGTCATATTCACTATGATATTGAGGTATATTTTCAATTGCTTTTATCATTTCATAAAAAGCATGAATGATTTCAATTATTATTTCAAAAACATAGCAAATATCATCCATAAACGTTCCATTAAATGGAGCAATTATTTTATCATCAGAATATAAAGTAGGATGCGACATATAATTACATTCTTTTATCCATGCCTTCATATTGGATTTGGCATCAGGGACAACATGAGCTAAATCTATTAAATCATCAATTGAATCAACCCTTTTATCAAGTGCTTTTTCAATCCAGTAGTATTTCTTATTTGATGGTTCATTTGAAAATGCAAACATATTTCTATTATTCCCAAATTTATTACTTACATGTGATTCATCAATTGAATCTTGAGATAAATAAAGTTCATAAAGTTCTTTTCCATTATTTATAGCAATATTAAGTATCATATCAGCTTCAATCATTTTTCTAAGGTAAATGAATATACCATTGATATTGTTAATTTTGCTAGTTAACAAAGTTGAAGAATCTTTGTAATTGCTATTTAAAAGTATGACTACTGCTTCTAGTGAATCAGTAAATTGACTGATGATTGAATTATGTACTCGAATAGGATCAAAATCAATTTTAGATAAATGTTTAACATAATTTTTCATTTCAACTATAAACAGCTCGATTTGATCTATATCTGATTTTAAGTTTTTTATCCAAATTCTATCGCTCACAATAACTCCTTATTTTGATTTACTCGATTTTTCCACTATTTGCCTATCTACTACCCATAAAAGTATATCATTTTCCTATTTAAGACATCATAAATGGTAATTATTGAATAGATTAATTATAATGTTTCTATTTGATAAACCAAATTATGAAACTCATAAATACCAGTTTTTTTATCTATCCTTGTATTTTCTTCAACACAAATTTTATGCATCCCAATTTTTCTCATCACACCCTGAGATGCAATATTTCGTGAATCACATTTCGCAATTATTTTAATTAAACCAAACTTACTAATTGCATATTGTTTTAGGGCTTCTGCAGCTTCACTTACAATGCCTTGTCTATGAAATATAGGATTTAGTATCCAGCCCATTTCACCTACTTTTTGATCATAGTCAATATGTATTGAAACTCCACCAACCATTGATCCGTTTAACTCAATCGCATACTCTAAATTAGTTATTGGTTTTTCACAATAATAAAAGTCAATAATTCTAGTAACAAAATTTACCGTTTCTTGATATGTATTTGGACCAAAAAGCATATATTTAACAATTTCATCATTTGAAGCATACTCATGAACAGCATCAAAATCCCCTTTATTGTAAGGTCTGAGTATAAGTCTTTTTGTGCTAATTATGTCCATTTTTAGATCTCCAATCTTTTCTTTTTTTGTTTTCCGTTATTTACTCGATTTTTCCACTATTTGCATATCTAATACCCATAAAAGTATATTATTTTCCTATTTGAGAATGCATAAACAGTGATTTATTGAATTGATTCTAAGTTAAAATATTATCTCGTATAATTTCACTTCATGTAATCTATAACATATTTTACTAAGTTCATCTTTTCTTTCAATTGGTGCTTCAAAATTTATTTTTCTAATACCATAAATGGTACCAATCTTATCAAGATTCAAGTATTCCTTAATATTTTCAAGCGATCCATTAAAATAAGCATTCAAATAGGATTCTTTAAAAACAAAACCTTGCATCTCATACCATTTATTTGCCGCTAAATCATCCTGAGTCCAAGCTTCAAGTCTTTCGATGTTTAAATCTTTTAATCTAGTAATTGCATCTTCTAGTAGTCGATTAGCAACTCCGTGTCTTCTATATTGTTTTAAAACCCCTAAATGCCAAACAACACCACCTTGTTTGCCTTTAAGATAGCAGACATCTCCTATATTGCTTTCATATTCAATATCAATAAAACCAATCACTTCATCATTAAACAAGGCAAGCAGTGATAGTGTTGGATTTTCTTCTCGTTCTTTTTCTCTATGTACATCATCAAAGTATGAAGAATCTAAAAACGATAGCAATCTGCACTTAACCCATTCATCATGATATTTTTCTGTATATTCTATAATTTTATATTGCATAAGATCTCCCTATTTACATTTTTCCTTGTTTTACTCGATTTTGCATATCTAATACCCATAAAAGTATATCATTTACTCACTAATGGATTCATAACCCACTATTATTGAATAGATTACTATTCTGAAAATAACTCATGGATTATATCCCATTCTTCTTTTTCTGCATACTGTTGATCATAGTTATCATAATCTCTATTTTCTTCTTCTCTTTCTTTTATATAAGCTTTAATTGCTCCGTCGATATCAATATTATAAAATATATATCCCCTATCTATACTTGTATTTTCTATATATACTGGAATTTCTTTTATTTGGCTTATAATCTTTTGCTCGATCTCCTCATTTATTAAATCTTCTATTTTGCTACTAAAGTACTCAACGTATTGTTCTTCATAATCATATTCAGGATTAATTGTCGGATTAGATTCTAACATGCAATTTGCAACAATGATTGGCAGTTCATTATTCATTTCATCTAAAACATAATCTTGTATTGATTCAATAAATAGGGTTGCAAATGTATCTTCTATATCCTTACTAAAATCTTTTTGTTTTTGTTTTAACAACTTATATATGATTTTAATCGAGTCTAGAGGGAAAAGTCTTAATGCGCTTTCCAAATTGTTTAATAATAGATTGATTAGATTATAAAAATCACAATATCCTTTTTCAAGCAATTCCACCATTAAATCCTCATATAACCAAGAAGATTTCACACATATTTTTTCAAATGCTTCTTGTACGTTTTTTTCTTGATTTTTATCTAAAACACTTAGACTTATTAAATGTTTAAGATAAAAATAACTTGTTTGATTAGAAAACGACTCCAACAACAATTCATTATGGTTAAAGAACATTTTTCTTTCTTTATCATTGATGGTCATTATCTTGTTAACCTGTTCGATATAATTAGCATACTTAACTATCGATTTCTGTTCATTTAAATTAGAATAAATTCTCTTTTTTAAATAATCGTTAACTGAGGGGTTGATAACAGATATTTCTAAGTATGGTGTTTTCTTTGAATTATTTATAGTCGTTTTAATTAGAGCTTCACCTAATCTTTTGTAAACGTCATCAAATACATTTTGATTTGTTACAATTCCTTCTTTAAATATCCTCTTATCAAATGCTTTTCTAAGAATAACTTCTTCTATTGAACTATCAGTTAAAGAATACAAAGTATGCATAAATATTCTATCTTCATCAGTCAATCGGTTTCTAAATTCATCATCCCATACTTTATCTGGATTATTTAAGTTATCAATTATGAAAGGTCTGTATGCATCGGCATCTATATTTTCCAAATTATATGTATTAGTAACATACTCAATAATTCTAGGGTTATAATTTTTATGTTTTATAATGTTTTCGTATGCTGAACTTTTTTTTATAATCTTAAAATGATTTTCTGGTACATTTGAAAAGAATAGATGGTTATAAAATATTTTCGCTTTTTCAAGATGACTCATTTTATCTAGATCAATAACATAGTTATTATTTTTTTGTTCTTGAATGAATTTTTCAAAATCTATATTTGATTGTTTTGCTTCATTTAAAATAGTGATCCTACTGTTTAAAATTATCTTTTTAGAAGAACTATTTTCAACATATGATATTAGTGTTTTTATTTCATTAGAAGTAGATTCCTTAATCTTTAAATAGTGTTGCCCTAAAAAGTCGTCCAATAAAATTATTTCTCTTTTTTCTGGATTATTACTAAGTGAATTTTTCAAGTCGCTTACATTATTGTTAGAAACGTATCTTACAGAATAATCTTTCTTAATATAATTCAAAACAATCATTTTTGAAATTGTGCTCTTTCCAACACCAGGACTTCCTGTTATGATCAAAACATTATTTTCAGACATTTTTTTTAAACATTCGTTGTATGAACTAGTTTTCACAAAACGTTGAACCGATTTGTTTATATCAAACAAGAGTTCTTCACAGTCCAGAAAAACATGTCTTTGATACATCTTATTTAACAAGTCTGCAGAATAAAACCACAGTTTGAAGTGTTTATTCAAAATATCTTCATTTTCACTATTTGCCAAAAAATCATCTATTTCAATTTTATCAATTATATGTGAAATATTTTTTATATATTTTGGGAATAAATTTAATATTTCTTTTTTATTCTGTGGATTAAGACTGATGCTTGTGAAAATATAATAATCTTGAGGGTCTAAGTCTTCTACTTTTGGAATTTCCAATTTTAAAGCAGCTTTTAAATTACTCCATGAACTTTTAAAGTAATGCTTAACTTGTATAATAATTTTAAAATCATTATCGCAGATATCAATTCCGCCATCCTGACCTTTTTTGAACCTATGCAACTTGATATTCAATTTTTTTTGCATTATGTCTTTAGCTAGTTGTTCAAACTCATAATCATTAAGGTTTTCTAAATTATACATTTGTTGCCCCTCCCTTAAAATAGCATATAGTAATATTATGTAGTACTTATCATCTTAATCGATTTTTATGATTCTAATTTTTCCCTGCTCTCTCAAACTATAGAAATCACCAATAGACAATTGTTCAACCAATTTTTTAACTGCATTTTCATACTCAGATTTCCTATTTATTTCTCCATAGTCTGAATAGCAAAAGTACAATCTATCATATCCGAATTGTTCTATAATCATCCTATAATAATCAATATCCAAATTGTTGAATGACACTCCATAAAAAACCACTGTATTTTCCTTACTAGAAACAAAATCAGCCAGTATTGGCAATTCTTCTTCCATTCTTCTGTGTGACTTTGTAAATATGTGTGCAAGACTGTTTTTGTTGTTGTTATTACTTATACCAAAAATCAATGATTTTAAATCACCGTGAATATTTATATATTTGTATTCCGAACTATATGGTGTGTAATTAAACGTTAATATACTATATGTATCATCGTTAGTTGTTGATTGAACTAATTTATTAAGAAGGTTTGATTGATTCATGTGATAATCAGTATTTTTCTTTAATTCATCTTCCATATAGTTGGAGAATCTTTTCTCAAAAATATTTAATTCAAGTAATAACTTGCTGTGAAAATCATCACTTGACACTTGAACAGTTTTAATCATTCCAGTTGGAAATCCAGAGTTTAAGTACATCCAATTGTTATTACTGTAATATCTATCGTTCATCATCCATGCAAAGAACCATTCTTCGTCAGGATAAGACCAATTTCCATTTTCTTGAAAATAGTTAATGTCACTAATTATGGAGTTCCAAAAACCAGACTGGATAGATTCATTTATTTCGAATTCAATATCACACCATTTGTTATTTGTTAATGTGCTTTTATACATGAAGTATAAATCCCAGACTGTTAGATTAGGATTATTTTCAAATGCCCCCTGAATTAGCCCTTGACTATTAAACGTACTATTTTTAGCGTTTTTTAAGTCTTTAAACCCCTTTATATTTAACTCACACCAACTAAAAAAATCATAATAACTAGACTTTAATCCGCATTGCAGATCAAATCCATTTCCAGTTACAATTAGTGTTTGCTTAATAGTTTTATTTTCTTGTTCTCTCAAATGCAATTGATAATCTGAGTTTGAATAGTTATGCATCTTTATCACCTACTTGAATAAATTCACTTACTTTATAGAACTTTATGAATTCATTAATTTTAACGGATTTTATATTAATTTACGAATTATATTGTTTCCCCATTAGTTGTTCTGCGTATGTTTTTACTGTTATAGTAAATTGCTTTAAAAATCCAGAATATACTGGCGGTGATCCAAAAGGTCTACTTGCACTTAGGGTCGAAAATTTCACGAATTGTTCGGTAGTAAAACTATGTTCTAAACTTATAGTTGTGGTTGCCCATTCATGAGCATATCTAAATCTTGTAAAGACATCTGTAACGGCTTCTAAGTTATTTCTAATCATTTGCCTAACATAATAATGATCGTCCACGTTATTGCCATTAGTAATTCTCCAAAGAGAGTAAACTGCCTCTTTGTCATTAGCACTTAATTTATCAAATAATTCATTAAGTTTATGAGTTTTCTTGACATTAGCGTTGGTGAATTGAGCAATAGATTTTATGTATAACTCACATGCAAAAGCAAGGTTTACAAACTCAGGAACAATTAATGGTAAATTATTCTTAGTAACTTCTCCTTTAGGAAAGGCACATCTCCTAGCTACTTCAAAAAAATCATTTGCATGAATAAAAACTTTATCAAACATACTCATTCTCCTTTTTTACAAAATCTATTTTCAATTTTATATGAAAAACTGATTTCAAAAGTGATTCCTGCATTTAGTTTGAATTAGAATGGGAGCTTCCATTTACTTCATTTGAGGCTGTTTTAATAGAATTTATAATGTTCTTATAATACCCATTAAGAACTTCTGAATTATTTATAAATTCTTTAATAGGTTCAGGAAAATGTCTTGTGATGTATTTAAGAGAATTTATACGTTTCAACTCTTTATTCAGGTCATACTTAGCTGGTAACTCTATATCTAATTTATAAATGCTATTTACAATTGCAATAAAAGGACCTTCCAACAATGTTACAAAAAACTTCATCATGATTTTATTAAATTCAATTGACTCAAAGACTTGAAATCTTTCTGTAAATAAAGTCATAATTCCTTCAAAATTTGTATGAGTAAATACATTAAGCGTTTCCTTTATTCCAAACAAATAATTGTTAGTAAAATCAAAATTATCACTATCAATTTGAGGGTTTTTATCTTTTATTTTATTCATAACTGTTTTGGGTTTATATGATTGTTCAATGAAGTCTTTCATTGTGATAACACCATCACCTATCCCAAGGATGGCTATAATATTTTCATGAACTTGTCTTAATAGAGGTGCGACCGTTACTATGCTATGTTCTTCAATATCTTTATATGATTTGATGAATAGTTTTGCATTACTCATGATTAGTGCATCAACTAAAAAAGACTCTTCATCTTTCCAAGTTTCGACTTTTTCAAGTTCATTTATTATTAGTTGATGTTTTTCCACTTTAACCACTCCTCTTATTTTTAAGGATACTTCACTCCATTTTTGGAAATTTTGAATTGATACCATTTTCTTGTACTTTATGTTCTTTGTAGTTATTATATCATTTTTCAATTCATTAATCTATGTTGCTATAATAAGCAGAAAAAGAATAGCGTAAGCATTACTGTTAAAAACTTAACTATTCTACTAATCGATGTTATCTCTCAAATGAAATTTTATATGAATGATTTAACACCAAACATTACATCATACATAAATGAAAGTGTAACTGTTTGTGATACTGATTTAGAAAATTCTAACGAAAAGATAGACTTATTAAATTTCAAAACCAAACTTTTATCTGCAAAAACAATCTTCACAGTTACTTTAAGTTTATTCGTAATATTGATGATACTTTAGATATACAAAAATCAAAAAAATATTCGCTGCAATTACAATCCACTCAATATCAAATTATTCTATCAAACTTAATCTATTTGATAATGGTGAGTATAATCATAAGTTAATTGAATCCGTATTACCTTTGAAACTTGGTTATAAAAATGTTGATGTTACATATTCTGTTTATCTATAAAGTTCGAACCCGTGTCATAACTTAATTTCAATTTATATTTTCAAAAATAAAAGTCCATCTTGGAGGTCGTTACAGACTTTCAGATGAACTATTTTTATTAAAAAATGCCCTAAAAGGGCATAATTTGGTATTATTTGGTAGTTTTTCACTACCTATTAAAGATTTAATTGTCTTGTCCGTACCGAGTTTATCTCGATTTTAAGAGCTATCAACCCGAGTTGCTTTTTCTAGATGACCCGTGTTTATTTTTTTGACTAGCTTAGAGCGGTCTTTTCACTAAAACACTTGACAAAATAAATAGGATTTGATAGTTAGTTCTCTCTATTAACTCTCAAGAACTTTCCTAGGTTTGGCAATACAGCAAGAAGAGGCAATACAGATGCTAATAAGAGTAATACATCTAAATCGTATATAGATAAAACAATTGTTCCAACTAAACCAAAGAAGAAAACACCAAGTTGATCTATCAATGAATAGAAAGATAAGATACTTGCACGGTTAGTGTTGTCGACCCTAGAGTTAATTAAAAAATGTCTTGAAGGACCAATAATCGACATTAAAACATAATATAGTAATATTAATAGTAAGACGAAAATGAAATCATCTGCAATCACTACAAAACTAAGAATAAGAATAAAAATACTATAAGTGATTATAAATAAACGATTTTGATTCATTTTTTTTAGTTTATTCTTATAGAAGAAAGCTCCTACTACTAATCCGAGCGAATTTAATACAAAACTGATTATAATGCCGTACTTAATATTTTCTAGACTTAGGTAATCACTTAAGATTGGTTGCCAAAACGTGAAAATTGTATTAACTGAGAAAATAAATACAAAGCTAAGAATTATCAAGCTAAACAATATTCTATTAGATTTAACATCCTGATAGCATTTTTTCATTAGACTTTTTATCGAATTACTCATACTTTGGGATTGTCTACTATTCTCATCATCCGTTAGGAAAACAATTAAATAAACAGTAACACTCAAAAATATCTTAATAATCATTGGAAGATAGAAATTGTAATAAAATAAGAATAAACCAAGTACACCAACTAGTAAATTCACTAGAATTCTGTCTAGATTAAGTCTTGCATAGAAATCCTTTAAAGTTTCATTTTTACTTTTAAAATTTGCAAGAATATAGACATCAATTGCACCAGATAATATAGCAATACTTATTGCTATCATGATATTACCAATAACTATGAAAAAATATGAAACATTCAACACTATTAGAACAACTCCGAATATCTCAAAGAATAAACCCATTATGACTAATTTTTTGGAGCTATATTTGTCTGACAACAATCCTGTTGGAAATTCTAACAAAAATACCACGATTGATCCAACTAAAATCAAAAAAGATATGTCAGATAAATCAAGCCCTATTCGCAAATAATATAACGTTGTAATTGGAATGATAATACTAGTTCTTGAAAAGTTTAAAATTAGCATCAATTGTTTTTTAATCATATTTTACCACCTCGCATAATCAAAAGTTCTCTCTTGACGTTATCAATTCTTTAGTTACTCCTTTATAAATTCTGCATCGATATTCAAACAACTCAGAATCGTTCTGTTCACGAGTAATAAAACATCCCCCTTTACAAGCACCTTCTATTTCACAGTTATTACAGTTCAAAATCTCTCCAGGCAAATTACTAAGTATAAATTTTTTGTACTCTGTGTTGAAGCATTCAGGATTAGAGATATTTGATAAAACTGTATTGGAATATCCACATGGTGAGATATCCCCATTTTGATTCACAACTATAGATTTAAAATCTAAAGCTCTGCAAAAACCTTTTCTAACATCCTGATATGAAGTTAAATTATTATATGGTCTTTTCCAGAATCCATTCACTTGAACGTTTCTCTTTTTCCCTACAAAGTAGAACTTCATTAACTTTTCCACAACTTCATCAGTACTTTTGCTCAGCGGTTTTACTAAATCGGGTTCTATAGTGATATTGTTAAACCCATTAACCTCACAAAAATCAAAAAGTTTTTTTTCATCAACATTAAAATTATCATCTGTTAAAGTGAGGTAAAAACCATATATATTTATTCCTGCCTTCTTTAGCAACCTCATACCTCCTAAAATATCATCAAATGTTCCCTCTCCATTATTATACACTCTTACAGTGTCGTTAACCATCTTATATCCATCTAAACTTAATGATGGTTGTATATTGAAGTTCTTAAAATCAGCACATATTTCTTCGGTCAACAAAGAAGCATTGGTATTGATAAAAACATTAATTTTTATACTTGATCTATGTTTATCAAATATAAATTGCAACACACTCTTAATCATATTCCATTCTATCAAAGGTTCACCACCAGTAAAACCAATACCTACTTCACTTTTATTGTATGTAATAGCTTGTACAATAAACCAGTCAATAAACTTAATCAATTTATCAGAATCAAATTTCGGTTTATTATATTTTTGATATTGATGTGATGCTATACAATACTTACAACTAAAATTGCACTTATCTGTGATGCTAAAACCAATAAAATCTATGCTAGAAGCATCATTAGTTTGGTTAATAAAAGACTTATTCTCCTCTTTCAAATGCAATCTTTCATTGAAGTTGCCTTCTAATAGAATTCTATACTCCAAAAAATCCTTAATGATATCTTCTAGAATTTCCCTTTGATCATAAAGATTCATACTTGCTACTAAATCATCAAGTTCTTTAAGCTCATAGAAGAATTGCATTATTCGATGCTGTGTTTCATCAATAAACAGTAACTTCCCGTATAATTTATTATAAATCATGAACCCATCATCAATTTTATAGGTTATAAGATTTTCAGATTTAATTAACATATTCCTCTCCTTTCCGAAAAGAAATGCATCTAGTGCATTTCTTAATGAAACATGTCAGCAACCGCTACACCAAGTAATATTCGCTAACTCCATAGGACTACTTTGCTTAGCTTTCTTTACTTTTTTTAGTTTCATAGTTACACTCCTCGTATAATATGTAGTGTAGATTTAGGTTGATACCTTACTACATATCATTATTTATAAGTTTGAAGTCCTAGTGTTATAATTAAATCAAGATGTAACTAGAAGAATCTGCTTCCACTCCTTGCACATCATGGTGCTATTTAAGCGTGCAAACCTGCTTGATTGGCTTATCTGCTAACCGGTTGTTGTTACCCGTTAGATTTCACTCAACTTCTATGTCTAACGGTGGTTTCTTATTGGCGAGGCTGCAGTTGTCTTTCAAGGCTAGGACTTCTCTTATATCTATTTTCCCTTGAAAGAAGGTGTTCTTTTGAATCATACTTTATGTGTTGGTATTGACGTTGCTAAACTGTCCAATCACGTTTATGCACTTAACTTTAATCGTGATAAACTTTTATCTGTCAATATTCCTAATACCCAAGATGGTGCGAACTTAATTGAAACGCATATTTTAAAACTTCTTGATAAACATCATCTCTCTAAAGTCATTGTCATCTTAGAGTCAACTGGTGTTTACTCCGGTCATCTTGCGACCTACTTATCAGCTTCTAAGTTTTTGAGTGTTTTCGATATCAAAGTTTATCTCATCAATCCTAAAATTTCTAAAAATTATAGAAAAAGTTTTGCTGATATGGATAAAACTGATCCTAAAGATGCTTACATCTTAGCTGATATTGCTAGAGTTGGAAGAACCGATGAGTTAACTCCCTTTAAAGGTGGTCAAAGACTTGCTTTAGAAAGACTCACAAGGCATAGACTTCATATTGCTGAAAAACTATCCAATGAGAAGGTTTATGCCCTTAATAACGTGTTTATAAAGTTTTCTAACTTTGAAACTATATTTTCTAATAACTTTGGATCAACTGCTGTTGATCTCTTATTAGATTATAAAACCATTGATGATATTATCGATTCATCTTTAGAAGATTTATCTGACTTTGTTGCTAAATCAAGTAAAAATCGCTTTGATAATTCACTTGACATCGCTGCTAAGATCCAAAAAGCTGCTAGAGATTCTTATCGTCTTGATAAAGTTTCTTATGATCCTATTAATACAGCTCTCGCCTCATCCATAAATGTCATTAAATGTTATGAACATGAAATGAAAGATATTGATAAAGCCATTTTGCGACAAGTCGCTGGGTTTAATCATGATCACTATCAAATCTTAACGTCTATACCTGGTATTGGTAAAGTTTATGCAGCCGGTATCTTAGCTGAGATTGTTGATATTAGTCAGTTTGAATCCAATGATGCACTTGCTAAATATGCAGGTATTACCTGGCGTAAAAATCAATCCGGGAAATTCACCGCTGATGAGACTTACATGACTAAAACTGGAAATAAATATTTGCGCTACTTTTTAATCCAGGCAGCCAACATGGCTAGAATTCATATACCTGAGTATCGTGATTTTTATCATAAGAAATATGATGAAGTCACGACTCATCAACACAAACGTGCACTCGCCTTAACTGCTAGAAAACTTATTCGTCTTATCTATGGTTTGTTGAGTACCAATAGACTTTATAAGTAAAACTTAATTAGATTAATTCTTATAACTTTTACTTTTTTAAGCATGTCTTTAAATGATGCTTTTTATTAAATTTTACTCGCTTTTTTAATTTTTAGTGCTTGACATCTTTACCGGTTGCTTTCTTATTTATTTGAAGTAGCTAACCCTCAACCTTCATCCATCAAAACAATAACTTGTTTCAATAAACTAAAGCAGAAGATATGTTCTTCTTTACTTCTGACATACTCACTTCGTATAATTACTTCAATTTCTTTCTCATACCAATCTACAAGTTTTCTTAATAAGGTTTCAAGTACTACTTTCTCTTCTGGATACTTTACTAGTGCTATTTGTTCTGCATAACTTCTAATAAAATTATTTGAGGAGTACTCCTTAATTGTTTTACTTAATGCAGGAAACTCTATTTTAATTATTTGATTTACAGTCATATACTTCCTTTCCAAAAAATCTTTTTACGAAAACGTAGATTCACATCTACTATTTTCGTTTTCTTGAAAATATACCTCTCATAAGAGTATAATTAAGTTATGGTCGAGGACTTGGAGATGAAACTGAAGTGATGTCCTCCCCGTCTGCGTTCACCTTTATATTACTATTCATATTGATAAGGCATAACAGAGATAGTATTATAATCAAGAAATATAAGATTTTCTTTTTCATAACTTCCTCCTCATTATTAGGATAACTAAGAAAAAGAATATCGAGAATGGCCAGAATAGTCACAATTAGGGAGAGTATATGAAAGAAAGTCAAAAATATGCAATACATCTTGATAATTTAAGAATAAAGAACAAACTTACTATTGATGATTTTTGTGAGGACATTGTTGATATTAGAACATTTCATAGATATAAATCTGGACAAAGATCTCTTAAGCATCCCAAAATATCTGCATTTTGTAAAAAACTTAAGATTAGCACTGTGGATTTCTATTACAGTGCAAGCAAACAAGATGTTTATGAATTTCAAAGAATTAACAATCTATACAGTTTAATTATAAATAGAAATTATCAACTATTTTATGAACAATCAAGCACCTTGAAACTCAACAGTATTGTTGAAGAGCAAAATAAAAGATTTTTAGGGTTTTGCTACTGTAAAGCTGACTACGAGACTAACAGTACTCCACTTCAAGAAATCTTATTAAAACTATATAAACTCTGTAACTATCCAAACTGTTTAGCCTTTTTCGCTTTCGACTTCGTGAGCTTAATATCTTTACAGTTGATTGCAGAGATTGAAATCAAGACTAATAAGGTCCTAGCACTTAATAAGTTAATAAATATCCTCTACGATATTGAAGTAACATATACTAGTTCAGAAACAAGCAAAATTCTTCCTTCCATCTTCTCTAACACATCACTTTTCTTATTAAGATTGCACAAACATAAAGAAGCTAAACATATCTCTTCAATAGGTATTGAATATTCAATTAAACATTCAGACTTTAGTGGCTTAGCTCATCTGTACTATGTTCAGTCTTACTCAAACTTAATTTTAGGTAATAGACTTGATGCTGAAAAGTATGCAAACTTATGCATAATTACATCAATTGCAAAAAAGAATGATTATGAGATTAACATGTTCATTAATACAATAAAAAAGGACTTAGAAATGAGTCCTATACAGTTATATAATAAATGTATTGAAGATATCAATAGAGACATTAAATAGGTAATATTTCACTACAAATAACTACTAATATAATAAAAAAATACAAATAAAGAATGGTTCTTATTTGTATTTTTTACGAATTATGTCTTGTCCGTACAGTGTTTATCTCGATTTTCAGTGCTATCAACCCGTGTTGCTTTTTCTAAATGACCCGAGTTTATTTTTTTGACCAGCTTAGAGCTATATTTTCACATCTAACACTTGACATGAATCACTCAAGAGTCTTGTTAATCATATATCTAAAGCTATATAAATCAATTGTCAAGAGAACATTCAATTTATAGTTGATTTAATTCAAATATCAAGTTATTGTTGAATTAAGAAAGATAGAATATAATTAACTTGGAGGTATACTATGAACATTTATAAAGTTGGACAGTATATTAAGTCTAGAAGAACCGAATTGCAGCTAACACAGAAACAACTTGCTGACAGATTAAATATCAGTTTTCAAGCAGTATCAAAATGGGAGACAGGTTCTACACTCCCGGATACATCACTGTTATTAAAGTTAAGTGATGTATTAGAAGTAACTGTAGATCACATATTAACCCCAGGAGGAGATATTTTGAGAACGAAAGAAGTAATCAACATCGCTAACATCTATGAAGCATTTAGATGTATCAAGAAAATCGGACTTGCACTTGGGCAAAACAATCAAATCTACAAAAACATGATGAATGGTTTGAACAAGGATGGAGAAATCAATTTCTTGGAGGCTCTTGATAACCCAGAAAAAATGGAAGTTATCGTTGCGAAATCTTGTATACAGCTGATGATGGATGGACAAATTATTAAAGAAGATGAAATTGACAAACACTTCAAAAATGAAGATATCAAGAAGAAACTAATTCTATACTCAAAAAAATATAAATAACAGTATTTACTGCAATTCGAAAAAAAAGTCCTAATATTAATTATTAGAACTTTTTTTTATGAGGATAACTGCACGGGCTATTGGAAGGAACAGCCATGATAAATAAAATATCTCAAACATATATCCAACAATTAGAAATAATGCTATTGCAATGATATATAAACCTTGACTAAACAAATCCAATTGATCTGTATTTTTTTCTGCCATAAATATCACAAAAAACAATAATATAATCGTTACTAGTATCGATATTGTTACAAACACTAGTTCATGCAGTTCATTCAACTCATAGATGTGCAGACTCAAAATTTCTACAACAAGAACTAGACCTAACGTAAAGATATATCAATATTTTCGACTCATTTTTTCACCTCTTCATATTCACACTTTCTTCATTTCACACCCATACATGATGATAATTACTAAAACACTAAATGACAATGAAATGGGAATCCATGAAATCTCAGTAATTCTATAAGGCAATCTAGTTACTACCTCAAGTTTCAGTATTTTTCCTATTGTAATCATTAATAGCGGAGTCATTAACCCAAAAAATAGTAAAATATAATTCACAACTAAATAATCACTGGTTTTCAACAAAGTATGGAGATAAATTATCGCTATAGACAACGTAGATGCAATGAGGTTCGAAAAGAAAATCATGTTGATGATCTCCCATCTCAATTGGACACCATCTATTAGAATCCAAATATATCCACAAGCTATGATAAGAGTTAATAAGGAAAATAATATAATAAAAATCATAAAACTACGAATCCAACTGTTCATAGGTGTTGGAAGTTTATTAACAATCAATTTATAGTTGTTTTGTGCCAAGTACTTGTTAATCCTAAAAGCTGTATTCTGTGTCATTATGATTATTAGTATTCCAAATAAATGAAGTGAAGAAAAAGACAAAGATTCAACTTCTAACCCTGATGAGTCGAACTGAATAAGCAGCATCATAATTGGATATAGAAATACATAACTAACTAGTTTTTTATAAGATAACTCCCAGTACAGTTTAGAAAACTTTAACATATTTATCTCCTCTCACTTCTTTTTTTCGAGTAAAACATTGAATATTAACCATTCGAGAAGAATCACAAACATTAATCCCCCTGAGAGTAAATTGATATTCATTTTTGATAGTAACGAGGAGGCAACATTCAGCTCGAAGATGTTAATATCATTCCGTGCAAACAGCAATAACATTACAACTGAAGAATACACTAATAAAACTTTTTTAAACTGCAATGTACCATAAACAGATTGTAATAACTGAATCAACAGTACAATTAGGGAAACTATTGCAACTGACAACAATGTGATTGCAAATAACAAATCATTAAGATCAACAAATAGATTTCTCGAGAACCAATATGTACTAGGTAAAAACACTACAAATGATATGACCAAATAAATCACTGTTCTTGCAATCGAATGATAACTTCTATTTACAGGTAATCGTAAGGAAATCCTCTCGTAATTGTAAATTTCATAATTATAATAAAGGGTTACAGAAACGAATATCATCGTAAACACGTAAGTAAGAATGTTAAAGACTATGTAAACAAAATCCAGTTTAGAACTAAAGAAAGTAAATAATACTACTAGAATCAAGTAGATTAACACAGGCTTCGAAACAAAACGAACATGAAGAATCTGAATGCGAAAAAACTTATTTAGATTCATAAAGCTTATCTATAAGATCTGAAATTTTTGATACACCTGCATATCTTTTTTTCAGGTTTCTTAGAGTATCATGTTCCAACACCTTACCATCTTTCATAAATAACAGAATATCAGCAATTTGATCTAAATCTTCTGATATGTGAGAAGAGATAATTAACGTTCTAGAAGTTTTTTCACTAACATACTCTTTTAATAATTTCAAGACCTGAGACCTATCTATCGGATCTATTCCGGATGTAGGTTCATCAAGAATCAATAATTGTGGTTGTTGCGAGAGTGCAAAAATAATATGTGCTTTGATTCGCATACCTTTTGATAACTCGTTTATCTTCTTATCTGAGTCTAAACTAAACTTAGACATCAAGTCATAAAACATATTGGAATTCCAATTATCATAAAAACTTGAAAAGAACTTCTCATTCCAGTAAATACTTCGATCCTCAAACACAGAAGTCTCATCTGTTACATATCCAATATTATTAAGTAGCATTTTTCGATTTACCTCAAAATTTGTGCCAAACAATCTAAACTCAGCCTTATCTGGCTTTTCTAGGTTGAACAATATATTCAAAAGTGTTGATTTTCCTGCTCCATTCGGACCTATAACACCGATAATTTCTCCTGAATTAAATCGAAGACTATCAACTTCAAGTTTGAACCCTTCATAAGATTTATGAATATAATTAATTTCGATGCTACTCATTCTTATCACCTATCAAATTCGTCATATTCTGTTTATATGATTGCAAACGTTCAATTCCAAGTTGTGTTATCGATAATATAGTTTTAGGTTTTTTTTCGATGAACTTTTTTTCAGATGAAACATATTTTTCATTTACTAATACATTAAGGTGTGTGGATAAATTGCCCCAACTGATATTCAACTGATTTACTAAAAAGACAGCATCACAGTACTCAAGTTCATCCAAGATAAGCACAATATTTAGTCTGAGTGGAGAGTGTAACACCTTATCAATCTCACTTACACCATTATTAATCTGCTTTATTCTACTCATCGCTCGTCAACCCCGATATCGTTAGGGAATTTCTTTGCAAAAACTTATAGACAACTAATCCCGAAATAAAGAGAATTATCAAAGTTGCAAATATAAGAAGTATTGGTGTAACATAATTTAATTCTTTTGATGTATCAATCCATTTTCCTATCACAAATGATAATGAAATAATTAATGCATAATACAAAAATCTGAACTGTTTGAAACGCAGTGTCAAAAGTAATGAAATGGTAACTAATACAACTGAAAAGACGATTAACATTATGAAGTTTTCACCCGTAAGAACATCTTCTCGTATGAGAATTATTAGTGTGCTAGTTATAACTGGTAAGATAATTACCAAAAAGGAAATTATTTCATTAAGTCTAAAACTGCTTTTTTTAAACACTGCAATACCTTTTATCTGATCGCTAAATTTTTTTGATAATTGATTAATCATTTTATAGATAATTACACTTACTGAAATACTTATTAGTGGTGCTATAAAATCAGATAAACCCATTCTGGATAAACTAACGTTTGTCATAAAGAAAAAGCAGAACAAAAAGTAATATAGATCTAGTATCCCGTCATTATAATAGTTTTTAATCAAACTCTTACTTGTTTTTTTCATTTCACTCAACTCCTATATGGCCTTAGTTAATCCGAATACAAAAAGTATTATAAACAAGATTACAAGTACCACATAAATTAATTTTAACTTACTAAACTTCATTTTTATTCCTCCCAATGAATATATTTTTTTTAAAATGCTCAAACTCTTCTAATACTTTGGGTATCTGTATTTTTTGAGGACATCTGGGTATACATATACCACAGTCTACACAATTAGAAGACTCCATATTGTTGTTATTGAGTTTACTTAGTTGTTGTCTTGCCCATTGAAAATTATGAAACATTGTGAATTGATTATATATATAAAAATTTTGTGCTATAGCAACATTTTTAGGACAAGGTGCACAATAATTACAATATGTACATTCGACTTTGGTTGAGTTTTTTAACTCTTGTACGATTGTCAAGATCAATAAGTGTTCATCATTATTTAAACTTTCAAAAGTACTAAAAGTTTCGATGTTATCTTTTAAATGCTCCATATAACTCATCCCACTCAATATTACCGAAACTTTAAGGTTGGCAAACCATCTAAACGCCCATGATGCAATAGATTTATCCGGCGAGATCGAATTCATCTTATCCTTAATAGATTTGTTAAGTGAAACTAATCTTCCACCTTTAGTCGGTTCCATTATGAATACTGGCATGTTCTTTTTCACTAGTTCTGCATAACCTTTCATTCCTTGTTGAAAGTCCGTATCAAAATAATTGAGTTGAATTTGAACAAAGTCCCACTTATGGTAATTAATAATATCATGAAAAACCATATAAGAATCATGAAAACTAAAACCAATATATTTAATAAAACCTTTTGATTTAAGTTTTCTAAGAAACGGTATAACTCCAAGGTCTTTCATCCTAGTAAAAGTATCACTATTCAAGGCATGGATCAAATAAAAATCTATATATGATGTACCTAATTTGCTAAGTTGTTCATAAAAAATGCGTTCACAATCATCTAATGTTTGACATCTGTATAGCGGTAGTTTATCCGCAATGTAGATTTCATCTCTTGGGTACTCAGATAGTATTTCCCCAATAACAATTTCACTATTTCCATTATGGTAATCATAAGCAGTATCAAAATAGTTAATACCATTCGAAATAGCATGATCAATTAACTCCTTGGTTTTCGTGTAATCTACACTACCATTAGCAACTGGAAATCTCATACATCCAAATCCAAGTTTTGATAATTTTAGTGAATCGAGGCCTATTTTAACTGTGCTATATTTCATGTTTTCTCCTTTTACTCTTTTTTTAAGAGCACTTTTATTATAAGTGTATAATTTGTTTTTGTCAAACTATTGCTTTCAAAAGTTTTAAGTTTCTGTTTAAATATATGACTTCTCCTGATGAAAAATCACAACTCATTTTCGATTAATAAAGTTCTAAAACCTGTATATTTCAGCCTTAATCCCTCTATTAAATTCAAGTACACATTAAGACAATGTAAAAAACAAACAAGAAATCAATCTTATTTGTAATTTTTACGAATTATGGAGGCCCCGGTCGGATTTGAACCGGCGATCAGGCAGTTGCAGTGCCATGCCTTACCACTTGGCTACAGGGCCTTAAAACATGCTATATTATTATAACTTTTAGTATGAAAAAAGTCAATCCTCATATAGCTATTTTAAACGATTTGTTTCTTAAATATTTCTATCCATAAATCCATGACATTATAAATATCACTAAATGTCTTATCAAATAATCCTGTGTAATATGGATCATCTACATTTTTATACTTACATTGTTCACAAACATCTAAGTATTTAAACACTTTATGATATTGGTCTTTTGCAAGTTTCCTTAAGTCTTTTAAGTTTTGATCATCCATGCCAATAATAAAATCATAGTCATCAAAATCTTTTTGTGTGATTTTTTGAGCGTACATATCATCATATAGAGCTTCTTCTCTTTTTAATATTTTGCTTGTTCCTGGATGGGGTTTATTTCCAATTTCCCATGAGGATGTTGCTCTAGATTCAATATGAATTTGATCTTCTAACCCTAAATCTTTAACTCGTTTTCTAAATAATCCTTCTGCCATAGGTGATCTACAAATATTTCCTAGACATACAAACAATACTTTCACCATCTTTATCACCACAATCATTATAGCATAGAACTTTTATACATCAAATGATATAATTTAGCACTTTATAGTTGACAGTGCCAAACCTTTGATTTATAATATAAATGGCAATCATAAATAATGACTGCCAAAGGAGGCTTATCATGAACTTTACACAAATGGAAGACTATAACAACGACCCCAAAGTTCTTGAGAAATTTGGACGTAATATTGTTGATGAGGTCAAAAAAGGTAAAATTGATCCAGTCATCGGTAGAGAAGATGAGATTAGAAGAGTTATCAAAATACTATCACGAAAAACAAAAAATAATCCTGTATTAATCGGTGAACCAGGTGTTGGTAAAACCGCAATCGTAGAAGGCCTTGCAAGACGTATTGTTGATAAAGACGTTCCCCTAGGATTACAAAATAAGATCATCTATGAACTTGATCTAGCTGCGCTTGTCGCTGGTGCTAAGTTCAGAGGTGAATTTGAAGAAAGACTTAAAGCTGTATTAAAGAAAATCAAGGACTCAAACGGTGAAATCATACTTTTCATCGATGAAATACATGCGATCGTAGGCGCAGGACGAGTTGATGGTGCTATGGATGCATCTAACATGTTAAAACCGATGCTTGCACGTGGTGAACTGCATTGTGTTGGAGCAACCACACTAAACGAATACCGAAAATACATCGAAAAAGATTCTGCACTCGAAAGACGCTTCCAAAAAGTCTTGATTGAAGAACCTACTGTTCTAGATACCATTAGTATCTTAAGAGGCCTTAAATCAAGATTTGAAGCCCATCATGGTGTGCATATATCTGACCCAGCGATTATCGCTGCTTCTACTTTATCAAATCGTTATATCACTGATCGTTTCTTACCAGATAAAGCGATTGATCTTATAGATGAAGCTTGTGCTTCTATTCGTATGGAAATTGATTCTATGCCTGTAGAACTCGATGATGTCACAAGAAAAATCATGCAACTAGAAATCGAAAAAACTGCACTGGATAAAGAATCTGATCCCATATCAAAAGATCGTTTAAAAAAAATCAAAGAAGAAATCGACACTTTGAAAAAAGAAGAAAAAGATTTGCGAAAGCAATGGGAAGCAGAAAAAGAACAAATCAATGCCATTAAAATTAAGAAAAACGAACTTGAGCAATTACGCGTTGATTTACAAAATGCTTTTAATGATAACAATTATCAACGAGCTGCTGAGCTACAATACAGTAAAATTCCAGAGTTAGAAAAGAAAATCAACGAGATGTCCGAAGAAGGTTCAAAAGAAGGTAAATTATTAACTGAAGTTGTTAGCGAGGAAAGCATTGCAGAAATCGTTTCTAAATGGACACATATCCCAATCACAAAACTCATGTCAGGTGATAAAGAAAAGCTTCTACACCTTGAAGAAACCTTGAAGAATCGCGTGATTGGACAAGATCATGCAATTCGTCTAATCAGTGATGCAATCATCCGTCAAAGAGCTGGTATCAAAGATGAAAACAGACCGATGAAACTATTTGATTAAAACGGACAACTTAAAAAAAGGCTAGGACATAGTATAGTGTTCTAGCTTTTTTTGTTAGAATGAATATAAAGGAGTCGTTAGAATGAATGAAAGAAAAACAAGAAAGCATCCATCGTATACAATTGATGAGAAAAACAAGATTGTAGAACTGTATTTAAGCAAAGAGAAAACACAGCGTCAAATACTTAGAAGTTTTGATATTGTTCATAGTCAATTAGATTTATGGGTAAAACAGTATCGAAAGCATGGCACTTGTGTAGATCGTAGAGGAAAAGGTACGAAAAAAGATATACCAAACAAAGGTAGACCTAAGAAGCTTAACTTGGACATCATGAGTAAAGAAGAACTGTTAAAATATATCAAAAGTGGTGAAGACATAAAAAAAGCGGTAGCCTACCTAAGAACGCGCGAGAAAAATACCAAGTCATAGACCAATTAAAGGATCGTTATTCTATCATCTATCTCTGCATGAGGATGTCATGTTCAAGAAGCGGTTACTATGAATGGATTCGCTTAGGTAGGCCAAAATATAAAGCGTTCAATGAATTGCTTAACCATCAGATTGTTAGTCTCTACCATAAAGATAAAAGATGGGGCATAGAAACAATTCAAATGAAATTAAAGAAAATACACGGCGTCTTTACCACGAAGAGCACCGTGTATCGATACATGAA
>SWCB01004843.1_pt1 | contig 22587 bp, 24 predicted proteins | sample 4692901 | NCBI WGS metagenome assembly SWCB01 (sample SAMN10267276, study PRJNA491770) | bioreactor metagenome | isolation source: DHS bioreactor inoculated with subseafloor sediment | place: Japan: off Shimokita Peninsula | collected 2006-08 | reverse complement strand
TCGCCCACACCTTCCACTCGGTGTTGCGACGATCGCTGGAATCCAAGTCGTGCGGTGCTCGGTGATGTCCGTCAACCACAGCTGATTGGGTCGGTCCGCTTTGAAGATGCGCCCCACGAAGTCATCGAACACCGGAGGCCCTGCCTTGGTGGCCTTGCCCCGTTTGCGTCGTTGCGTGGCTGACACCAGGCCCGCCTGGGCTGACAGCGACCACGCGGTCCTGCGCGCCATCGGCCAGCCCGCGATCTCGGCCTCGTCACCAAGGAACCGGTAGCCGAACTCGGGGTCGTCGCGGTGAGCATCAACGAGCGCGTTCATGCGGTGCGCCTGCACCCAGTCCAAAGCGGTCACCGGCCCGGCAAGCCACCGGTAATACGGTTGACGAGCGATCTTGAGCACCCGGCACGTCACCGTCACGGACACACCGTCCACGGCCAACTCGCGGACGAGCGGGTAGATCATTTTGGGTGGCCACCGAGTTTGAGGTTGGCCTGCGACAAATACGCTGCCGCGCGACGCAACACCTCGTTCTCTTGCTCGAGGAGCCGGTTCCGCCGGCGCAACTCCCGCACCTCCTGCGCCTGCTCCCGGGTCACCCCTGGCTTCGCACCGTCCTCAACATCGGCTTGACGCAACCAGTTCGACAACGTCGCATGCGAGATCCCGAAGTCCTCAGCGATCTGCTTCTGCGGCGCCTCACGACGCCTCGCCACCGCGACCACGTCACGGCGAAACTCCTCAGGGAAAGCTCTAGACATGACAACATCCTTCCACCAGGACCCTCCCGGATCCCAGAAGTCAGTTGTCACCAATCACTGCACCAGCCCCTGGTTCTAGAAGAGCCTCGTGTGGGCGTTGTCTACTCCGCGCATGGCCTCGTAGTCGAGCACCACACACCTGATCCCGCGGTCCTCGGCAAGCACTCTCGCTTGAGGCTTGATCTCTTGTGCCGCGAACACGCCAACGACCGGCGCCAACAACGGGTCTCGATTGAGAAGCTCGAGGTAGCGGGTGAGCTGCTCGACTCCGTCGATGTCTCCCCTACGCTTGATTTCGACGGCCACGGCTCGTCCGATCGCGTCCCTCGCCATGATGTCGACGGGGCCAATTGCTGTGGGGTACTCCCTGCGCACGAGCGTGTGACCGGCGCCCAGGACAAGAATCTGCTCGGCCATGAGTTCTTGCAGATGCGCCTCGACACCATCCTTGACCAAACCTGGGTCAACACCGAGGTCATGCTGGGTATCCGCGAACACCTCGTAGAGATCAATCTCCAGACGGTCGTCTGTCTTGTCGTGCTGCACCACCCAGCGCTCGACGAGCGCCATGCCGTCGGCATCGTCGAGGCCCGAAACGGCCCGCATCGTGCAGGGAGGGCTCATCCAATTGAGAGGCTTGTACGAACCTCCATCGGAGTGCAAGAGCACCGAACCGTCGGCCTTGACCATGATGGCCCTGGTGGCGGTGGGAAGGTGCGCGTTGAGCCTGCCCGAATACCGGGCCGAGCAACGCGCGATGACCACCCGCACAGTGAAGGGCGCTACGCGACCGGAGCGGGCTCGGCCACGATAGTGATCATGTCGTGGTCGAAGGAGAGGAAGCCCCCGGCGATGTCGACCAACTGGTCCTCGCCGTCGGCGCGTACAACCTTCACGACGCCACCGCCAAGCACCGAAAGGATCGGCAAATGGCCAGGCAAAAGGCCAATCGAGCCTTCCAGTGCAGGTGCGCTGACGTACTTAGCCTCACCCTCCCACAGCACGCCGTCCGGTGACGCAATGGTGACGGAGAGCGCCATGGCTTAGCCAATCTCCTTCTGGATGCGGGCCCAGTTCTTGTCGAGGTCCTCAAGGCCGCCGATGTTGAAGAAGGCCTGCTCCGAGATGCTGTCGTACTTGCCCTCGGTGATGCCCCTAAACGCTGCGACCGTCTCGTCGAGAGAGACCGTGGAGCCTGGCACGCCGGTGAATTGAGTGGCCATGTACGTGTTCTGGGACAGGAACTGCTGAATCTTGCGTGCCCTAGAAACGATGACCTTGTCCTCTTCAGACAGTTCATCGACACCAAGGATCGCGATGATATCTTGCAGCTCCTTGTTGCGCTGGAGAATCGACTTGACCGAGTTCGCGGTGTCGTAGTGCTCCTGGCCCACATAGCGCGGGTCGAGGATGCGCGACGTTGAGGCAAGCGGGTCCACGGCCGGGTAGAGACCGCGTGAGGCGATTTCACGGCTCAGTTCGGTCGTGGCGTCGAGGTGAGCAAACGTGGTTGCCGGAGCGGGGTCGGTGTAGTCATCGGCAGGCACATAGATGGCCTGCAGGGACGTGATGGAGTGGCCTCGCGTGGAGGTGATGCGCTCTTGTAGCTGGCCCATCTCGTCGGCAAGGTTGGGCTGGTAGCCCACCGCGGAAGGCATACGGCCAAGGAGGGTCGACACCTCGGAGCCCGCTTGCGTGAAGCGGAAGATGTTGTCAATGAACAACAGCACGTCTTGCTTTTGGACGTCGCGGAAGTACTCCGCCATCGTCAGCGCTGACAGCGCTACGCGAAGTCGCGTGCCCGGCGGCTCGTCCATCTGGCCGAAGACGAGGGCCGTCTGCTTGATAACGCCCGATTCGGTCATTTCCGCGATGAGGTCGTTGCCCTCGCGCGTGCGCTCTCCCACGCCGGCAAAGACGGAGACACCGTTGTGGTTGTTCGCAACGCGGTAGATCATCTCCTGGATGAGCACCGTCTTGCCCACCCCTGCTCCACCGAACAGGCCGATCTTTCCACCCATAACGTACGGGGTCAGGAGGTCGATGACCTTGATTCCCGTCTCGAACATCTGGGTCTTGGACTCGAGCTGGTCGAAGGCAGGGGGCTTGCGGTGGATGGGCCAGCGCTCGTTGATCTCCACGGTCTCGCCAGGCTTGCCGTTCAGCAGTTCACCCGTGACGTTCCACACGTGACCCAGTGTGACGTCGCCAACAGGTACCGAGATGGGGCCGCCGGTGTCAACGACCTTGGCGCCGCGGACGAGTCCGTCGGTGGGCTTGAGCGCGATGGCACGGATCATGTTGTCGCCAAGGTACTGAGCGACCTCAAGCGTCATGTGCAGCGTGCCGTCACCCTCGCCCTCTCCCTGAGAGGACAAATCGATCTCGGTTGTCAGCGCGTGATACATGCCAGGCAGAGCGTCGGCAGGGAACTCGATGTCAACGACGGGCCCAATGACCCTGGCGACGCGTCCAACGGAGGTGCCCTCGGCCGACGGCGTGCCTTCGGCTGGACCCTTCTTGGCGGTCGAGTCGGTCTTCGGCGCCTTTGACGCGGTCTTTGCGGTGGGAGTCATGGGTTGCTCTCTTCCGGTCACGAGGCGGCGAGCGCGTCCGCGCCCGACACAATCTCGCTGATTTCCTGGGTGATCTCGGACTGGCGGGCCGTATTGGCAAGCCTGGTGTATTGCCGAACGATGTCTTCCGCATTCGACACGGCTGTGTTCATGGCGGACTGGCGGTTGGCGAGCTCGGAGGCCGCGGACTGCAGCATGAAGTTATAGATACGCGATTCGATGTAGCGCGGGAGCAAGGCGTCGAGTACGTCTTGAGCATTGGGCTCGAACTCGTACAACGGCTCCATGTCTCCGTCCAACTCCGCCACACCCTCCACAATCTCAAGGGGAAGCATGCGGATGACTCGCGCCTCTTGCGTCACCATCGACGAGAAGTGGGTGTACACCACGTGGAGTTCCGAGACCCCGCCTTCCTCGACGGGGGCAAGGAACGCACGCAACAACTCCGCAGCGACCTCGTTAGCAAGGTCCCTCGTAGGGCCATCGGACTCACCCGTCCAGCTGGCCGCGAGTTCGCGGTTACGGAACGTGTAGTAGGAGACGCCGCGACGGCCCATCGCATATTGAACAATCTCCTTGCCCGCCTGTTGCAGCCGCTCCGCGAGACGTTCTGACTCACGGATCGCATTCGCCGTATATGCCCCCGCCATCCCGCGGTCTGCGGTGATGACCAGCACGGCAACGCGCTGGGTGTCGAGGCGCTCGCTTGTGAGCGGGTGCTCGACATCAGAGTGGTTAGCGACAGCGGAGATCGCCCGTGTGATGGCGCGCGAATACGGACCTGCAGCGGTCACCCGATGACGGGCTTTCGCTATGCGCGACGCAGCAATGAGCTCCATCGCACGGAAGATCTTTTTGAGCGACTGGGTCGACTTGATCTTCGCCTTGTAGACACGTTGCTGGCCTGCCATGTATTACTTCTTCGCGCCCGGGTTGGAACGACGCTGCGTGACGATCTGCTCCTGCTCAACCTGAGCGTCGCCGCCGCCCTCAATCCTCGCGTCGGTCGTGAGGCGTGCGTTTGCAGACTCCAAGAAGGTCTCGACGAAGCTGTCAACGGCCACGTGGAGCTCCGCCTCGGCTTCTGGAGACAGCTTTCCGGTGCCTTCGATGTGGTCCAGGACCTTGCTTGACTGCCGCAAGTGGTCGATGAGCTCGCGCTCAAAGCGCAAGACATCGCTCAAGGCAATCTTGTCGAGCTTGCCCTTGGTGCCCGCCCAGATCGATACCACCTGCTCTTCGATCGGATACGGCGAGTACTGGGGCTGCTTCAGCAGTTCCATGAGCCTCGCGCCGCGTGTCAGCTGCTGACGGGACGCCGCATCGAGGTCCGATGCGAACATCGCGAAGGCCTCTAGCGACCGGTACTGAGCGAGGTCAATCTTGAGCGTTCCGGACACACCCTTCATGGCCTTGATCTGTGCGGATCCACCGACGCGGGACACAGAAATACCCACGTCGATCGCGGGCCTCTGGTTGGCGTTGAAAAGGTCGGACTGCAAGAAGATCTGGCCATCCGTGATCGAAATCACGTTGGTCGGGATGTAGGCGGAGACATCGTTTGCCTTGGTCTCGATGACGGGAAGACCCGTCATGGAACCAGCACCCATCTCATCCGACAGCTTGGCGCAACGCTCGAGCAAGCGAGAGTGCAAGTAAAAGACGTCGCCAGGGTAGGCCTCGCGGCCCGGCGGGCGACGCAAGAGAAGCGAAACGGCGCGGTACGCCTCGGCCTGCTTCGACAGGTCGTCAAACACGATGAGGACGTGCTTGCCGCCGTACATCCAGTGCTGGCCGATGGCCGAACCCGTGTAGGGGGCGAGGTACTTGAAGCCTGCGGGGTCGGAGGCTGGCGACGCGACGATGGTCGTGTACTGCATCGCTCCGGCGTCTTCGAGAGCCCCGCGCACAGCCGCGATAGTCGAACCCTTCTGACCGATCGCTACGTAGATGCAACGCACCTGCTTGGCGGGGTCACCCGAGTCCCAGTTGTTCTTCTGGTTGATGATCGTGTCGACGGCGATCGCGGTCTTACCCGTCTGGCGGTCACCGATGATGAGCTGGCGCTGTCCGCGCCCAATCGGAATCATTGCGTCGATGGCCTTAAGCCCAGTCTGCAATGGCTCGTGGACGGACTTGCGGTCCATGACTCCGGGGGCCTGGAGCTCGAGGGCGCGACGGCCCTCCGTCTTCAACTCGCCCAATCCGTCAATGGCGTTGCCAAGCGGGTCAACGACGCGGCCAAGGTAGCCATCACCCACGGCGACCGATAGAACCTCGCCCGTGCGACGCACTGTCTGGCCCTCTTCGATGCCTGTGAACTCGCCCAGAATCACCACACCGATCGAGCGGACGTCAAGGTTGAGCGCAAGCCCAAGAGACCCGTCCTCGAAGCGCAGCAACTCGTTAGCCATCACCCCTGGTAGACCCTCGACCTGAGCGATACCGTCGGCCGCAAGGACCACGGTGCCGACCTCTTCGGTCTTTGATCCCTGAGGCTCAAATGAGTTCACGTGAGCGTCGAGCGCGGCCCTGATCTCTTTGGGGCTGATCGTCAACTCGGCCATTTCTTACTCTCCTGTCGATACCGCGGGGAACGCGGATGTCGTCCGTCGGTTGTTACCCGACAAGTCGTCGTCGTGCGTCGGCCAGGCGGGAGACGATCGTGCCGTCCACCACCTCGGAACCAACCTGGACCTTAATGCCGCCCAAAATCTCGGGCTCAACGGCAACGTTCACCTGAATATCGTGACCGTACGCGTCCTTCAGGACTGCGGCCAGACGCTCGCGCTGTGCGGCGCTGAGCTCCACTGCAGCGGTCACGAGTGCGACCATCCGCTCGCCACGCTTCGCAGCGGCCTGAACGAGCTCGCGCACAGCCAGCAGAAGCCGCGTATTGCGAGGAGCCGCGACCTTGCGCTCAAGAAGAGCAAGCGTCATGGGCCCTACTTTTGACCCCAGAACATCCCTCAGGATGGACACGCGGTCGGAGGCGGGTGCGGAGCGATCGCCAAGCGCATTGAGCAATTCGCGGTGAGCAATCAATTCACGCTCGACCCGGAACAGGTCCTCTTCCATTTGTGCCAGCGTGCCCTCGGATTCGGCGTGCGCAAAAAGAGCGAGGGACCCTGCGTCTTCGATCGACTGAGCGAGATCGTCCATGTCTGACCATCGCGCCCTTGCGAAGTCCCCTACCACCGTCCGGACTCGGACGTCGAACGAGGCAAACAGCTGATCAGCCAACGCCGCTCTGTCGGCAGCGGACCGCGCGGGATCGGTGAGAGCTCGGCTGAGCGAGCCCGAACCGTCGAGAGCGTCCACCACGGCGAACAACTGGCTCGCGAGCATGTGCCCGTCTTTACCCGCCGCTGTGGCGACAGGGTCAAAGGTGCGGAGCACTGTGTCGTGAGCGCGCTGGCTAGTCCCCTTCATCGTCAGACCTTCTCCTTGACCGAACTCTCGAGTTCGCTCAGGAATCCGTCGATCAGGCGCTGCTGGCGTGCGTCGTCGGCGAGAGCCTCACCCACAATGCGCGAGGCAAGTTCGGTAGCGAGCGAGCCGATGTCCGCGCGCAGGGATACCACTGCCTGCTGGCGTTCTGCGTCGATCGCCTTGCCTGCGGTCTGCGAGATGCGTTCGGCGTCGCGCACTGCCTTCTCGCGACCGTCTGCCACGATCTGTGCAGCTTCCAAACGCGCGTCCTCACGGATCTTCGCTGCCTGGGCACGCGCCTCGCGTAGCTGTGCTGTGTACTCCTCAAGAGCGAGTGCCGCCTCGGCCTGTGCTTGCTCAGCCTTGGTGATACCGCCCTCGATCAGCGCAGAGCGCTCGTCAAGTACCTTCTGGATCCTGGGCATGAAGACGCGCATGAACATGAACAGGATGCCGACGAAGATGATGAACGACCACAAGATGTCGTAATTCGTGGGAAAAATCGGAATGAAGCCCGACTTCTCCTCACCTTGCTCCGCCGCGATGACGATGAGGTTGCCCATTAGACGAAAAGGAACCCAGTAATAAGGCCGAGCAGCGCGAGTACCTCGACAAAGGCAACACCGATGAACATCGTGGTGCGGAGCTGGCCGGCGATCTCGGGCTGACGAGCCATGCTCTCCAGCGTCTTGCCGATCAGCATGCCAAGGCCGATGGCGGGGCCGAGCGTCGCAATGCCGTATCCGATGGTGGCGATGTTGCCGGTGATGGCGGTTTCAGAAGCCAAGATGATGGTGTCCACGGTGGTTCCTTTCATAGTTGCGGTCAAGGACCACAAGTTCTAGTGCTCTTCTTCCAGAGACATGTTGAGATACACGGTTGCAAGCATCACGAACACATAGGCCTGCAACAGTGCCACGAAGATTTCAAACAGGGTGAAACCGATGGCGGCGGCAAAGGATACGACGCTCGCGGCTTTGAGAGCGCCTGTCGCCTCCAAGAGGAAATAATGCGTTGCGGAGAACGTGAGGACGAGCAACAAGTGCCCGGCAATCATGTTGGCCGCGAGACGAAGGGCCAGCGTCGCGGGCCTGAGCACGAAGACTTGGAGCGCCTCGATGGGCGTCAAGAGGATGTAGATCGGCCACGGGACACCGGGCGGGAACAGGCTCGCCTTGAGGTATCCGCGCACCCCAAACTTGCGCATGCCCGCCCCGAGGTACATGACGAAGACCGACAGCGCCATGATGATCGGCAAGCCGATGAGAGACGTTCCAGCGATGTTGAGCAGCGGCACGACGCCAGTGATGTTGAAGAAGACGATCGCGATGAAGAGGGTCGTGAGGAAAGCGACATACTTGCGCGCTCGCTCAGCGCCCATGACCTCGTTAGCGATCTGAACGCGGACGAAGTCCACGATCATCTCGAGGGCACCCTGACCGCGACCAGGAACGATCTTGGCATTGCGGGTTCCGAGCCAGAAGATCGTGAGGAGCACCACCGCGGCGACAACACGCACCATCGTGATGCGGTTGAACTCGAAGACTGTGCCGCCAAAAAGCAGCGCCTCGGGGTTGAGGTCCTCAATGGAAGGAGAGTGGAACCCGTCGGAACCGAACAACCACTGGAAGAAGTTGCGCGACGAACCCCCGGTGTCGCCTGCGTCAGCAGCCGTCTGCACCATGGCGGCCAGGTTCAGCACTCGAGTGTCTCCCAGGGGTGGGTGTCCGGGCGCTCACAAGGGCGCCCGCTACTGTCAGGAACTGGTCGCAATCCTAACCTATGAGTCCTTGGACTTTGACATGGGAATCACATAAGGAACTCGCGCCTTGACCACGGCAAAGACATCGATCCCAAGTGTGACGACGACTCCAAGCATCGCCACCACCCCAAAACTTGGCCGGTCGAGTCCAGACACGTCGCTGAGCAGCAACAGCCCCACCACAATCACAAACATTTTCGCCAACCATGAGCCAGCGACAATCGACACGAAGACGTTGGGGTCACGCCGGTATCCCACCACCATGGCGATTTGGGTCACGAGTGCGCCAACAGATGCGAGCCCTATGCCCGCTACTGCGCCCCACACTCCTGGAGTTCCGCGCACCATACCCGCGACGACGGTGCCCACGATCGCAAGAGCGCCCAGGGACACGGAGCTCATGCGCAACGCCCGGCGATAGGCATTGCCCTCGGCGGAGTGCTTGTCGGTATCGATGCTCTCAGCCACTACTGGGTTCCTTACTAGGTGGTGGTGTGGTGGCGTCACCTGTGGTGGCGTCGCCAGTAGTGGGATCGGCACTGTGGTCTCTGACGCGCGGGTGACCCAAGGCGCCCACCCTCATCGCCGGCTCCGCCGCGGCCGCTCCCACCGCCTGCCAGAGTCGCCGTACCAATCGGCGCACGGCAGGTGAGAACGTGATCATTGCGGCCACGACGAATCCCGACCCAAGAATGGCTCCCGCATAGTTCACCGGGAGGAAGACCATCGAGACGGTTCCGAAAGCCAAGACCGACGTCCACAGCCACAACACAGCAACCGCCCAGCGGTGGGAGTGCCCGGACCGGAGGAGTCTGTGATGCAAGTGGTGGGCGTCTGGCTTAAACGGCGATTGGCCTCGGCCCAGCCTGCGGACGAATGCCAACGACATATCGATGAGGGGTACAGCGACGACCGCGAGCGGCAACAAGATCGGCAAGAATGCTGGAAGCTGCTCCCTTTGGCCCACCACACTGGTGTCGATCTGGCCGGTCACGGTAATGGCGGCGGCCGCGAACACCAAACCCAGCACCATCGAACCCGAATCGCCCATGAAGATGCGAGCCGGATGGACATTGTGGGGCAGGAACCCAAGACACGCTCCAACCATGACGGCCGTCATCACCGTGGCAAGCGACGAGTAGTCCCCAGGCGAGGCTCCGCGCGCGAGGACGTACGTGTAGACCATGAACGCCGTGCCCCCGATGGCGACCACCCCTGCGGCAAGGCCATCCAAACCGTCGACGAAATTGACGGCATTGATCGCGACGACCACCACCACAACAGTCGCGATGAGCGACAAGTAGCTATCGCCGATGGTGCGTCCACCGATGGGCAGGGCGACAAGCTGGATGCCTCCCCACGCCATCAGGAGCGCTGCGAGAATCTGGCCGGCAAGCTTCGCCATCCAATCGAGGTCCCAAATATCGTCGAGTACCCCCACTGCGCAGACGAGCGCAGCGCCCCCCAGCACCGCCCACGCGCCGTGTGAGGTCTCAAACACCCCTCGCAAGAAGGGGATTGTCGACGCTACTCCCAGCCCGGCGGCGATGCCAAGGAAGACGGCTACCCCGCCCAGCCGCGCGGTCGGCACCACGTGGACATCACGTGCGCGGACCGCTGTAATCGCACCCACACGAATAGCCACGTGACGCATCACCGGTGTGGCTACATAGGTCATGAGGGCCGAGATGACGAGGAGCGCGAGGTAGACCTTCACTCGGCACCCTCGGTGAGATCGAAGGCCTCGACACCCGCTATTTCGACCAATCGCTCCCGGCTCACTCCGCCGTCCCGAACGACCCGCAACAGGGGACCCGTTGCATCGACGATGGTCGACGCGAGGCCGAGCGGGCTGTCCCCTGCGTCAAGGAAGATCGACACGGCATCGCCAAGTTGATACTGGGCAGCTTGCGCCGTGGTCGCCGCAACCAAGCCTGTGCGGTTCGCGCTCGTGACGGCGAGCGGGCCGGTACGCGCGAGTAAGGCGAGCGCGGCGGCGTGATCTGGGACTCTCAGCGCGACGGTGCCCCGAGTCTCGCCTAAATCCCACGCGAGGGTTGGTTGAGCCCACACGATAATGGTGAGAGGGCCCGGCCACAGCGCGTCCATCAACGCCCGTGCGGCCGCGGGCACGTCTCGCGCAAGACCGTCAACAGTACGTACCGATGGAATCAGGACAGGCGGAGGCATGTGCCTGTCACGGCCCTTGGCCGCGAGCAAACGCGCGACGGCTTCGGGCGAGAAGGCATCCGCACCCACTCCGTAGACCGTATCGGTAGGAAGCACGATGACTTCGCCGCGAGACACGGAATGGACGGCCGCGTCGAGCGACGGTCCCCAGGTGGTGGGGTCAAAGGCCGGCAGGATCACGCGCACCAGTCTGGCACGACCACCGCCACCCCATGGGCGCAAGGGCCGGGCAGTCGACCATAAGATTCGCGTATCGCCGCCACGCGCGGCCGGGCGAGTGGCACACGGTACCCACGTGGAGCGGACGCTACACGCGTCGGGCGACGAGCATCCGGTCTCGCCCGGTGAGGTCCTGGCGTGTCTCGATCTGGTCGAAGGCGCCCGTCGCGGCGGCGGCGTCACGTGCCTGCTCACCCTGCACGTCGGCGTGCTCCATCACGAACAAGCCGCCCGTGCGCAGCAGGCGCGCCGCCGCGGCGATCACGGCGCGAGGCACCTCCAAGCCGTCCTCGCCCCCGCCGAACAGCGCCAAGACAGGGTCGTAATCGCGCACTTCAGGGTCGCGCGGAATCGCGCCCGGCGGGATATATGGGGGGTTGGAGACCACGATGTCGACGCGTCCGTCCAGGTCAGCGAACAGGGTCGGGTCGGCGACGTCGCCGAGTTCGACCCGTGGGTCGAGAGGCCCGGTGACGGCCATGTTGAAGCGCGTCATACGCACAGCATCGGCGGAGGCATCCGTCGCCACCACGACCGCGTCCGGCACCTCCATACGCACCGAGGCGGCGATCGCGCCGGATCCCGAGCACAGATCAACGACGAGAGGCGCGCCGCCGTCCGCAGCTAGGCGCGCGGCTTCGTCAATCGCGACGCCCGCCACGACTTCGGTCTCAGGGCGCGGGACAAAGACGGCAGGGTCGACCACAAGGGTCACGTGGCGAAACACCGCATGCCCAAGAATGTGTTGGAGCGGCTCCCGCTTCGCCCGGCGCGACACGACGTCCGCGAACTCCTGCGCGAAGGTGTCGGGGAGTTCTTCCGGTTCGAGCACGGGGTACCTGGGCTCCCCCAGCACGTACGCCGCAAGTTCACGCGCGTCGTGTTCTGGCGACGAGACTCCCGCCGCTGCGAGCGTCCGGGCCGCCTCGCGCACCCGTTCGCCAAGGCGCACCTTTACACCTCGTGGGCGGCGAGCCGCGCTGCCTCGTCGGTATCGATCGCCGACTGGATCACGGGGCCGAGGTCACCAGAAAGCACGTGGTCAAGGTTGTACGCCTTGTAACCGGTGCGGTGATCCGCGATGCGGTTCTCTGGGTAGTTATAGGTTCGAATGCGCTCGGAACGGTCCACCGTGCGGATCTGGGACTTGCGAATGTCCGATGCCTCGGCATCGGCCGCCTCGCGCTCGGCGGCGAGTAAACGGGCCCGCAGGATGCGCAGCGCGCTCTCCTTGTTCTGCAGCTGGCTCTTCTCGTTCTGGCAACTCACCACGATCCCGGTGGGCACGTGGGTGAGGCGAACTGCGGAGTCAGTGGTGTTGACGGATTGGCCGCCGGGGCCGGACGAGCGGAACACGTCGACTCGCACATCGTTCATATCGAGGTTGACCTCGGTGACCTCTTCGACCTCGGGGTACACGAGTACCCCGGCCGCCGAGGTGTGGATGCGGCCTTGAGACTCGGTAGCTGGCACGCGCTGGACGCGGTGCACGCCGCCCTCGTACTTGAGCTGCGCCCACACGCCGTCTTGGGGCTCGACGGTCCCCCGTGACTTGATCGCCACGGAGATGTCCTTGTAGCCACCCATGTCGGTCTGGTTCGCCTCGAGGACCTCGGTCTTCCAACCTTTGTTCTCTGCGTACTTGAGGTACATCTTCAAGAGGTCGCCGGCAAACAACGCCGATTCCTCGCCGCCCTCGCCCGACTTCACCTCAAGGATGACGTCGCGCGCGTCGTCTGGGTCGCGGGGGATGAGAATACGTCGCAGAATCTCGGTTGCCTCTTCGAGGGACTGCTCAAGGGCGGGGACCTCTGCGGCGAACTCCGGGTCCACAGCGGCCATTCCCTGCGCGGCCTCGAGGTCGTCAGAGGCCGCCGCCCACACGCGGTGCGCTGCGACGACGCGGCCGAGTTCAGCAAATCGGCGGCCTAGGGTGCGCGCACGGCCCCCGTCGGCGTGAACCGCGGGGTCGGAGAGCTCATGCTCTATTTGTGCGTACTCCTCCAGCAGTGGCTGGACGGCAGCGAATGCTTCGGCCACGTCGTCGCGCGGCGATTACTTCTTGCCGTAACGCGATTCGAAGCGCGCCACGCGGCCACCGGTGTCCATGATCTTCTGCTTGCCCGTGTAGAACGGGTGGCAAGCCGAGCAGACCTCAACGCCAATCGCGCCCGAGAGCACGGTGGACTTGGTCTCAAATGTGTTACCGCAGGTGCACGTGACAGTGGTGGCCACGTACTCGGGGTGAATGTCCTTCTTCATGATCTCCCTTTAAGTTGCCGCCGGGTCCGCACGCATACCTTGCGACGGTGAACCGGAAGCTGTTGGCGCCGCGCCGTGGCGGGGCCAGCGTTCTATTGTGCCAGATGACGGGGGCGGCCACTACTCGGAGCTTTGTCCGCGACGTGGACACGTGTCACTAGATCTGGCATGTAATTGGTGAACCAAAGAAAAACACCATGACAGCAGACGGAATTCCCGATGCGCTCGACGCGCTACTGGCACGCTCGGCTCCCCCAACATCGGCGCCCGGCGCCAAGCTCGATGCCGCGATCGACGCCGTCGTGGCGCAGACGCGAGCCCCGGCCCGTCTGCGCCGGTTCCGGTGGTCACGGCGTTCTGTTGTGTTGACCGCAATCGGCGCGACCGTCGTCGTGACGGGTGGGGCGCTTGCGGCAACGGCGGGAGCGGGCGCATGGATGCCATGGGCGCCCGGAATGGTCACGGATCGCACCACCATGGAATGGCAGGTGACCTGGCCGGACGGAACCTTGTGCGTCAATCGTCTGACCGCAACCCACATGAGCGATGCAGACGTTGCCGCGGCGGTGCAGATTCTCCGCGATCCGCACGTCATGGTGACGGAAGACGGCGGCAAGGTGCGGCAGCTCTTCCTCACCGACTTTGCCCTGCCAGACGTCGACATGGAGGGCGTTCTCGATCGTGTCTACGACTCGGTTGAGCACCTCGATATCGATGCCGGCCGCGGTGACCTCAAGGAGGAGGACCTGGGTTCCATGCCGCCGTCAGCGGAGGATGACGTTTTCAAGTTCAGCCATATGCGACTCGTGGAGGACAGCCTCGTGGCGCTCCTCGCCAAACAGGGCATCGACGCACACAACAATTTCACCCCTGATACGGCGTGCGTGGTCGCGCCAGGAGGCCCAGCGAGCCAGACGCCGAAGCGGTACTGATTGCCAACGGGGCCGACGTGCTTCGCTAGGTCCAGCGTCGGGCGGGTGAGGATGCCGCCGACGCGTTCGGAGGGCGCGCGAAGAACTCACTCGTGTACTGGCCGTCACGGCCGAGAACGCCTAAGCCGGCTCTCTAGCAGTGCACGAGGGCACGCTGTGAGGCGACTACGTGGCGTGGTGCACTTCCAGGGCGCGGAGGTTCTCCACAGATCGCCGGCATCCTCTTTCGCGAACACGGTCGGCGACGGTTCGATGACGCTATGCGCATCATCGCCGGACTGTCGCCCCCACGAGGAGCGCTCGACGAGTACCTCGCGGTGAACTGTCACAGCTTTTCGCGCGCAGAACTACTGAGCCTCTGGTCACCCCGACGCCTCACTTCCGCCATCCTTCGAGGTTCCGTGGTGCGGATCCTGCCAGGCATCTACTGTGGTGCGGCACACGCCCTCGACCCCATCGCCATGGGCGAGGCGCTCAATCTCTGGTACCCACGCGGCCTCGTGACCGGCGAGCTAGCCCTTCACTTGTACTCTCAAACGCTCCCACTTCCGCTTCCGTCACGAGCGGACTTCCTCGTGGAAGATGGCCAACACCTGCGTGCGCCGCCGTGGGTCCGACTGCACCAGTAGTCCGGGCCCTTGCGTGTCTCGTCGGCGCCCCAAGGTGTCGCCTGCGTCGTGCCCGAGCGCGCACTGCTTGACGCGTGGAGGTACGCGGCACCGCGCGACCGCCGCAACCTTCTGTACGAGGCACTGTGGGCGCGAGCTTGTACCTGGCAGCAGTTGCGCCGCGAGGTCGTCCGAGCGCCACGGGTTGCGGACAGGCGTGACCTGGAGCGCGTACTCGCATGGTTCGCAAGTGGTGCCACCTCACCGCTCGAAGTCCGCGCACAGTACGAGACGTTCGCCGATGCTCGATTCGGGGAATTCGAATGGCAAGTGGATCTACGTCTGGGTTCGCGGCGCGCTACCGCCGACATGCTGCACCGTCGCGCCATGCTCGTCGTGGAGCTCGACGGCGAGCGCTACCGCTCGACGTCGAAGTCCCTGGACTGGGACCGTGCTCGGGATACGGATTTTCTCGTTGAGGGCTACGTGACGGTGCGGTTCGGTTGGAGCGACGTGGTGCGACGACCTGAGTGGTGCAGGGAACGCCTCCTCGCGATCACTGCTACGCGTCTCACGCCTCCTGGAAGTGCATGAGCTTCCGCTGGCGGCTCATAGCGTGCGCCCATGCACTTCTAGCGCGCGGGGGCGAGCGGATGCCGCGCTCGACGGCCCGCCAGGGGTGCGGGCACCACCTCACGGGGTGCGGGATGCACAAAAGGGGCCCGGCGCCAGCAACGGCATCGGGCCCCTTCGTGTGACTAGTGACTAGGCACTGTCGGATTCCTTGGTGGGCGAGGTCTTCGCCACCTGCATGAGGAACTCGGCGTTGGTCTTGTTCTCCTTGGCTTGCCAATGAGAAGCTCGATCGCCTGCTGCTGCTCAAGTCCGGTGAGAACCCGACGCAATTGCCAGCTCACCTTGAGTTCCTCGGGGCTGATGAGGATCTCTTCGCGGCGCGTGCCCGAGGCGTTGACATCGACCGCGGGGAAGATGCGGCGATCGGCTAGCTGACGCGAGAGCTTGAGCTCCATGTTGCCGGTGCCCTTGAACTCCTCGAAGATGACCTCATCCATCTTTGAACCGGTCTCCACGAGCGCGGTGGCCAGGATGGTGAGTGAGCCGCCGTGTTCGATGTTGCGTGCAGCTCCAAAGAAGCGCTTGGGCGGGTAAAGGGCCGACGAATCGACACCACCCGAGAGGATGCGTCCCGATGCCGGTGCGGCCAGGTTGTAGGCGCGGCCGAGGCGCGTGATCGAGTCGAGAAGAACGACGACGTCTTGGCCCATTTCGACGAGGCGCTTGGCACGCTCAATCGCCAGTTCCGCGATCGTCGTGTGGTCCTCGGCTGGACGGTCGAAGGTCGAGGCGATGACCTCTCCCTTGACAGTGCGCTGCATGTCGGTGACCTCTTCAGGCCGCTCGTCAACGAGCACAACCATCAGGTGAACCTCAGGGTTGTTGACTGCGATGGCGTTGGCAATCGACTGCAGCACGAGCGTCTTACCAGCCTTGGGGGGCGAGACGATGAGTCCGCGCTGGCCCTTACCAATAGGTGCGACCAAGTCGATCACGCGGTTGGTGAGGTTGCGGGGATCGGTCTCGAGGTGCAGTCGCGCCTGTGGGTACAGAGGAGTCAGGTCGCCAAAGTTAGGACGGGCCTTTGACTCCTCAGGGTCCATACCGTTGACCTTGTCGATGTGTGCAAGCGCGCTGAACTTCTGGCGCTGGCCGCGCTCACCCGGACGAGGCAGGCGGGCAGATCCGCTCACTGCATCGCCCTTGCGGAGACCGTACTTGCGCACCTGGTTCATCGAGACATAGACGTCCGAGTGACCCGGCAAGTAGCCCGTGGTGCGAATGAAGCCGTAGTTGTCAAGAACGTCGACGATGCCGCCAACTGGAGTCAGCTCGTCGTCATCCCTGACGTCGTCCTCGTCCATGGATTCCATCTGGCCGCTCTGCTGGCGTCCATCTATACGTCCACCTGAGGTCGTGGCTGTGCGCCCACGGCCACGGCCGCGGCGACGGCGACCGTTGCGGTCCTCATCATCCCCCTGCGGCTGGTTCTGCTGGCCCTGCCCCTGCGGCTGGTTCTGCTGGCCCTGCTGGGACTGCTGGCGACGGCTGTCACCCTCACCAGAGTTGTCGCTCGATTCGCCGCGCTGACGCTGTTGGTTTCCGGATTGCTGGTTGCGCCCGTTGTTGCGCCCGTTCTGGCTTCGCTCACCTTGCTGACGCTCGACGGCGTGCTCCCCCGTCGCGGCAATGGCGACGGCTTCCTTTGCCCTGCGAGCACGCTCTTCGGCAGACTCTTCCGCGTCGCCTGCAGGAGCGGACACGGGTGCGGAGACGGCATCGCCCGAGGTTGCCGCCTCGATCGTTGTCTGAGCCGACCGCGCGGACCGAGACGAACGCGGTGAGCGCGTCGTCGCACCTACGGGTGGGGTTTCGGCAGTGGCCGCGTTGGAAGCGGCAGCGTTGGAACCGGCGGCGTCGGTGAGAACAGCCTCGGCCTTTTCATTCGTTGCGGACGATGCACGGGTCGGAGCCTTCTTGGCCACTCCACCATTGCTAATCGCCTCAACGAGGTCGCTCTTCTTCATTTTGGTCACGCCACCAACGCCCAGTTCGGAGGCGAGTGCCTGCAGCTGGGGCAGTTTCATGGCGCTGAGTGCCGCGGACGTGCCTGCGGCGACGGTGGTATCTGTCACGAGTTTTCCTTCCTCGCACGAGCCACGGTGGCTCCAGAGGTGCGAGTGCTTCCACGGGCGCGTCATGCGACGTCGTCGTACCGACGCGTGGAACGTGGTGTGCTGTCCGCCGGGGCGATAGGCGCCATCCGGGGAACAGGTAAAGCGTAGCACCGCGGCGAGCGCAAGCGCAAAGACCGTTGACAACGCGAGAGCGCCGGACATGGACCGAGCTCGCGCCTCAACTCATCGTCGCGGGTCAGCGGCAGTTCCTCGTGATGCGTGGGCTCACGTCGCATCTTCCCCACATGGGGCGCTTATGACGATAGTCGGGCGAAAGTGGTCCGATGGGAGCTAAGTTGGAGGTGCAATCTGGCTCCGCACGATAGAATCCGTCCATGATCGATGCCCGCGGCCAAGAGGCTCTCACGGGCGCCGCTCAAGCGGAGGTCTTTCAAATTCTGCGTGACGGCACTGCGCGCACGCGGTCGGAGCTCGCTGCCCTCACCGGGCTTGCACGGTCTACTGTCGCTGCGCGCGTTGACGCGCTCCTTCGTGTCAACCTCATCGCGCCAGTCGCCGATGCTGCGTCGACGGGAGGACGCCCGTCACGGCAGTTCGCGTTCGACGGCACGCGGCACGCTGTCCTCGGCGTGGATATCGGCGCCACCCACGTGCACGTCGCTCTCACCGACCTGCACGGCACCAAGATCGCGGACATTTCCGAGAACCTTGCCATTGCGGCGGGGCCACACATCATCCTTGGATGGGTGATTGAGCAAGGCCAGCGCCTACTCGAACCGCATAGCGGTCGCATCGTCTTGCGCGCGGTGGGCGTTGGCCTACCTGGACCGGTGGAGCACACGACGGGGCAGCCTGTGGACCCCCCGATCATGCCGGGGTGGGCACGCTTTGACGTCCCAGGTGTCCTCAGGGAGGGTCTAGGAGTTCCGATCTACGTCGACAACGACGTCAATGTGATGGCACTTGGCGAGCATCACGACTACTGGTCAGACGTGGCGGACTTGCTCTTTGTGAAGGTTGCAACCGGCATCGGCGCTGGCGTCATTGTGGATGGCAAGGTGCACCGCGGGGCACAGGGAATCGCTGGCGACATCGGTCACATCTGGGTCCCCGAAGCCGACGGGGTCGAGTGTCGGTGCGGCTCTCTGGGATGTCTCGAAGCCGTCGCTGCAGGCCCAGCAATTGCCGCGAAACTGCGGGCGCAGGGCGCTGATATTCACAGCACCGCCGACATCGTCGCCGCTGTGGGGCGTGGAGACCTGGAAGCCGTCCGGGCCGTGCGGGAGGCGGGCCGTATCATCGGTCGCGTACTCACTACCTGCGTGAGCCTCATGAATCCGGCAGTCATCGCGCTTGGTGGGCCCATCGCCACGGCAGGAGACCATCTCTTGGCGGGCGCGCGCGAGGTCATCTATACGCGCTCGACCGCCCTCGCTTCGGGCAGCCTGCAGATTGTGCGATCACGGGGTCAGGATGATGCGGCCGTCTCCGGAGCATCGGCCATGGCAATACAGCACGTGTTGTCCGTCGAGGCAGTCGAAGCCTTGGTGCGCGTCGACGCCTCCTAGTTGAGGCTCATCACTAGCGTGAGGCCCACATCATGCCGCGCTCGATGAGGGAGCGCACAGTTGGCACCTCGAGTACATCGACGGTGTGACCCAGCGCCGTCGCAAAGATCCGACCCTTACCCCACCCGCGTGTCCACACCACAGGCATCGTCACCGGTTCGAGCCACTCGTCTCCGTCACCTGGAACCAGGACGCAGTCAGCGAGCACCTCGATGAGGTTGTCGGTGAGGACCCAGTACTGCTCGGTACGGACATCAAAGTCGGTCATGTCGCGCGTGAGGGGGTGGTCAGCGCCCGCTTCGGTGATGTGGACCGTGTAGTCGCGATACGGCTCCACGTCGATGCGCCCGCGGTCCTCCGGCGCATGGGGGTGCGCGGCAAACTGAGCGCCCACAAGTTGCAGGTAGTCCGTCGACGCCCTGAAGGAGTCAATGATGCCCCCGTGCCAACCCATGAGGCCGGCCCCCGCCGCCACTGCTTGGCGGAGTCCCGTGACCTCGTCAACGGTCGCACTACCCAACGTGAGGCACTGCACCACAAGGTCATACCGGCTCATCGAGGTAGCGTCGGCGTAGATCTCTGGCGTGTCCTCGATATCGAGCTCAAAGCCCGCTGCCTCGAGCGACGGGATAAACAGATCTGTCGCGGCCACCGGGTAGTGGCCTTCCCACCCACCTCGAACGATCAAGCCTCGCTTGCCCATTCTCGTTGCCTCTTTTCAGCCGCGTCACTGTTGACACAATGATATCGACCTCACGGGATCCCACACCCAGGCAACCAGATTTTTGCTGTCGCAAGCAGGCTACGTAGCGCCTACTCCTTGCTGCTGAACGCGGCGTCGAATGCGGCGTCGGGGGCATCGAAAGCGAGTCGCCTGACAAACTCCAAGCCCTCAGGTGCTCCCAGGAGCCTGTCCATGCCCGCGTCTTCCCATTCGACGGACAGAGGTCCTTCGTAGCCGATCTGGTTGAGCATGCGGAATGCGTCTTCCCACGGGACGTCGCCCTTGCCTGTGGAAATGAAGTCCCATCCACGACGCGGATCTGCCCAGGGTAGGTGCGAACCCAGCCGCCCATTGCGCCCGTTCGTCATGCGCTTGCGGGTGTCCTTGCAGTCCACGTGGTAGATGCGGTCCTTGAAGTCCCACAGCAACGCCACCGGGTCGATGTCTTGCCAGACCATGTGGCTCGGGTCCCAGTTGAGGCCGAATGCCTCGCGGTGTCCGATGGCCTCGAGCGTGCGCACCGTGGTCCAGTAGTCGTAAGCAATCTCGCTGGGGTGGATCTCGTGTGCGAACCGCACCCCCACCTCGTCGTACACATCCAGGATGGGGTTCCAGCGGTCTGCGAAGTCCTTGTATCCGGCGTCAATCACGTCTTGACCCACGGGCGGGAACATGGCGAAGTACTTCCAGATGGAGGAGCCGGTGAAGCCCACGACCGTCTTCACACCCAGCTTGGCCGCCAGACGTGCGGTGTTCTTCATCTCCTCGGCGGCACGCTGACGTACGCCCTCCGGGTCGCCGTCGCCCCACACCTTGTCCGAGACGATGTCGCGGTGGCGCTGGTCAATCTCGTCACACACCGCCTGCCCCTTGAGGTGATTCGAGATCGCCCAGCACTTGAGGTTGTACTTGGCAAGCAAGTCGAGCTTGCTCTGGACGTACTCGTCGTCGTCCCAACGCCAGGGGTCAAGGTGGTCGCCCCAGCAAGCGAGTTCGAGCCCGTCGTAGCCCCAATCCGAGGCGAGCTTTGCCACCTCTTCAAGTGGCAGGTCCGCCCATTGGCCTGTAAACAAGGTAACCGGTCGCGCCATTGCAGTGATTCCTTCCGTGATTGTTTTTTACAGTGCTGTGTCGGTCCAAGAGCTACCGTCGCCTGCGCTGCGCTCGACGGCATCGAGCACGCGCTGGACCTGCAAACCGTCCGCAAACGAAGGCGTGGGCTGCTCCCCTGCGGCAATCGCGGTCACAAGATCCACTACCTGGTGGGAAAACGCGTGCTCATAGCCGAGCATGTGGCCCGCGGGCCACCAGGCCTTGACATAGGGGTGCGACGTCTCTGTCACGAGGACCTTGGTGAAGCCCTGACGGTCCCCAGGTGCCGTCGCGTCGTAGAGGCTCAGGCTGTTCATGTCCTCAAGATCGAACGCGATCGCGCCCCTATCGCCTGAGATCTCCACGCGAAGAGCATTCTTCCTGCCCGTGGCAAACCGGGTCGCGGCGAAGGAGCCGACTCCCCCACCTGACAGGCGCGCGGTGAAGAGCGCGCAGTCGTCCACTGTGACCTGGCCGCGCTCATCTGACGCCGTGCCAGACAGCCCCTGGCGCTCGCCGACGATGGGCCGTTCCTTCACGAAGGTCTCGAGGATTCCGCTCACGCTCGTGAGGCTCTCACCGGTGATGAATTGGGCAAGATCAACGGCGTGTGCGCCGATGTCGCCGAGCGCACCGGATCCTGCCTTCGACTTGTCCAAACGCCACGTGAGTGGAGACTCGGCGTCCATGAGCCAGTCCTGGAGGTACTCGGCGCGCACTTGGCGCACCTTTCCAACAAAGCCCTCGCGCACCAATTGGCGGGCGAAGCTCGCTGCGGGTACTCGGCGATAGGTGAACCCCACCATCGCCAATACCCCATTCTTGAGTGCGCGTTCTGCCGCGCGAGACATCGACTCTGCTTCTTCAACCGAGTTGGCCAATGGCTTTTCGCACAACACGTGCTTGCCTGCCTCGAGCGCCGCGATCGCTATCTCTGCGTGGCTATCGCCAGGGGTCACGATGTCGACCACATCGATGTCGTCGCGCGCGATGACCTCACGCCAATCCGATGCGGCTTCTTGCCAGCCCCAGTGCTGGGCGAGGTGAGCATTCTTGAGTTCGTCACGCCCCACCATGACGGCCATCTGGGGCGCACGGTCGAGGTCGAAGAACCGGGGTGCTACGCGCCAGGCTTGGGAGTGTGCAGCTCCCATGAAGCCATTCCCGATCATTGCTACACGCAGAGGCGCCGACATGGTGGTCTCACTTTCGTTCTCGTCAGGTTGTGGTGCCGATGGAGGGGGTGCCCGCCGCGATGGCGGGCACCCCGTTGCGTCCGTCTAGCGTGTTAGGACGCGAATCCGATCGGGAGGTACTCCTCCACGTTGTCTTTGGTCACCACGGGGGCGTTGAGGACGATGCGGTTGGGGATACCGGACGAGGCGAGGTCGCCCATGTTCTTGTTCTGGCCAAGGAGCCTCGCGAGAGCGATTCCGTCCGCAGCCTGCGTGGACGGGTAGATGACGGTCGCCTTGAGGACGGTGTTACCGGCCTTGATGGCTTCCATCGCGTTGCTCGAGCCTGCGCCACCCACCATGAAGAACTCGTCGCGTCCGGCCTCATCGATCGCGGCAAGGACTCCGATGCCCTGGTCGTCATCGTGGTTCCAGACCGCGTCGATCTTCGGGTTTGCTGACAGCAGCTGGGCCGTGACAGCCTGGCCGCCCGCAATCGTGAAGTCAGCGGCGACGCGAGCATTCACCTTGAGACCACAGTCAGAGAGAGCGTCAGCAAAGCCGCGGCTGCGGTC
>SWCB01000884.1_pt1 | contig 22629 bp, 19 predicted proteins | sample 4692901 | NCBI WGS metagenome assembly SWCB01 (sample SAMN10267276, study PRJNA491770) | bioreactor metagenome | isolation source: DHS bioreactor inoculated with subseafloor sediment | place: Japan: off Shimokita Peninsula | collected 2006-08 | reverse complement strand
ACCCCCGAGCCTCCGGCCTGGGTGAGCGTACCCTCAGCTGAAGTGCCCAGCTCGCAGCCGACTCGCGGCGACACGGTAGGCCCGCCCTTTGACGGCTGCACCGTCCCCGAACCAGATGCTCCGCATGCGGGCTTCCTTCGCCTCGTCGCTGCTCTTCCGGGAAGCCCCGACGTGGTGATCCACGTACTCGGTGACGCCGTTGTAGGCAGCCCAGAGCGTGCCTCGCACGCCTGGGGTGTCGTTGCCGCGGCCCTCCTCTGCGAGACGTATCGACTCTCGCTGAGACCGCACGGCACGTTGGGTCGCTGCCTCCCTTCGCTCATCGTCCGGCATGGGGAACACGAGCGAGACGTACTCACGAATCCCATCCCCATCGAACTGAAGCCGGGCCATGGCTTGAAACGTCTCGTCTAGACCGTCGTAGGTCCGCCGGATCAGGCCAAGGAGATCCGCCGCTCGGCGAAGACGCTGCTGCACGTCGCTGTAGTGCGGGACGCTGATGTCAGGCCCGCCACGAAGGGCCATGGTCAGGGTATTCTGGCAGACGACACGAACCGGCGTGAACTTGATCCGTACGCTGCTGGAGCCATCGTGCGAGTTGCTGAGCAGCAGGAATCGCTCGACTCGGTCATCGCCAGGCAGGAATAGGTCCTCCGGCAGCTTCGCCAGGAGCCAGACCTGCTCTCCCCGGCCCAACGCACCTGCGGTGTGGTAGATCGCAGCGTTCTCCCCGACGATGGCGTCGAAGAAGCCGAACGCATCGTGATTCTGCAGGGGCGTGTAGTTCTCACCCACGATCCCCAGCACCGCGTCGTCCTTCGGCAGGCCAGTCTGTGACTTCCGAACGACGGCGTACCGCCTCGGCTCATCGATCTCTTCGTACTGCCCCTCGTTCAGCTGGCGAAACAGAGGCACTTTCGCCACCCGCCAGTCAAGACTGGCCTGGTGAATCGCCTCCGCCGCCGTCGCAGGCTTGCTGAGTTGCTGACCGAGCCCGTGCCACGGCCGCTCCCCGACAGTCATCAGGGACGCCCTGCCGTCTTCGATGTTGAGGTCGTGAGCCATGACGCCCCTCCAGAACCGAGTGCTCTTCGCCCGCCCGTCGAGCGAGGTCAACGTCCATGCTACTTATAGTCTGTAGACCCATTGACATCAAGCGCGCGACCATCTGTTCGTGCGAAAGAACCCCTGCAAGTCATTCGGCGATGCCGTCCGATCCCGTCGACACGAGCTCGGTTGGTCTCAAGAGGAGCTCGCGTTCCAATGCGACCTGCATCGCACCTACATCGGGGGAATCGAGCGCGGCGAGCGGAATGTGAGTCTGGAGAACATAGTCAAGATCGCGCGGGCGCTGGGTTCAACGGCTAGTGAACTGTTGGGCGGAGTTGTGTGACCTTGCAACAGCCGACTAGCGCTCCCGCGAGAGCCAATGGTGCCGAGCCTGCCGGGCACTGTTGACTCGTCGCAGTTCGGTGCAACAATGGTCGCGAAAGGGGCGACCAGTGACGCACCCACTTACTGATTCGAAAGCACTCGGGCGTGAAGCGTCTCACCTCATACGCTGGCTAGGGCTAATCGAACTCTGCATTGAAGACGCCCTCACCACCACGATGACTACCGAGGAAGAACAGGCCATTGAGTTAGCCTGCCAGATCTTCGCTCGGAGAGCCGAGGCGCTGCTCGCGAGTCTTGGCGAGCAACTACCTGATCTAGCTGCCGGTTTGCGCTTTGCCACTGTGGATGCAATGAGGGACTTCTGCACACTGGTTATTTCGTCGCATGAGGCGCAACAGGGTGACAGAAGCTCATTCATAGATTCATGTGATCCAGAGGCGGAGCACGGTCGCTACGGAGAGGGTGGAGATCCTGGGCCAAAGAAGCTAGTGTTCCACCAGGGCCTCAAAACAGAGCTAGCGTCAATAGCAGCGCTCTCCGGTGACTCACACGCGAGCGAGACTGGTGTCCACACATCCGGTGCACCAATCCTCGTCGCCCCGGCCCTGCACTGGAATTACGAGATTGGGATACTCTGTGTGGCGGGCCGAGTGGTTGGGAGGTTGCGCCCGGATGCCGAATGTCAGAGATCCATTCTGGATGCGTTTCAGTACTGCGGCTGGCCAAACGGCATCGAGAACCCGCTATACAACTCCTCTATCGAGCTGTCCAAGACGCTCGACAAGATGAACTCGCACGTTATGAAGAACAGCGGGTATCGTCTGGCGAACCATGACGGGGGCACGGGCATCCTACTCCTGTGGGAGGGGGTTCGGAGATACTCAGATCGCAGAAGTAGCAGCCAGGGCGGAAGGCGCTGAGATAGCGGGGATATTGCGGGGGTAGACTCATTCTGAATCTGGGTTCTACTAAGGCGACTGCTGACAACGGGAGGCATCGCCTTGATTGACATCACTTCGGAACGCGTACTCTCGCTGCCGAATGCAGCTAAGCACCTGCCACCGCGGCGGAAGGGAAAGACACCACACGTCTCTTGCCTCTATCGCTGGACTACGACGGGTTGCCGTGGAGTCGTCCTTGAGTCCATTGATGTGGGTGGAACTCGCTGCACATCGCTTGAGGCGCTGCAACGCTTTTTCGAGGGCGTGTCGGAAGCACGATCTGAAACACCGCAGCGAGGTCGAAGACCGCGATCGGACACAAAGTCTCGGGAGCGAGCCAAGTCAAGCCTCGACAGTGAGCGATTCAATGTCCGCCATCGTGGCAACTCCAATCCGGAATAAGGAGCTGGCAGTGAACTACCCGCCCCCTCGAATCCGGCCACCGTAGCAAGCTTCGCAGCCTCGAGATACTGTGCGCTGCGATCCTGGGCACCGCACAACCCATAGCGAGACGATAAGGAAAACGGCCCGTTGCGGGCCGTTGAGTAAGCGCGGGCCGAAGCCCTGCTCAGTAGTAACTCAAGCATAGCTTCGGCCCTGCAGGCGGTCAATGAGTCCTTGCGGCCTCAGCAGCTGTCTCCGTGCGCTTATCCACTCCTTGGCAACGCCACCACGACACACGCTCACTCCACGAGTGAGATCTACATGGAGGCGCACAATGCGCACGACTTCGACTGCCACCGCCACGCGATCGGATGGCGGCTTCATTCTCGTCCCCCTCTCTCCGCTCTGCATTGCCTATCTTTCTCGTCAGGCCAATCTCATCGACCGGCGCGGATTGCAGGCATGGTTCGCACTTCTCGCTCACGTCGCCACGATTGACGCCTGTCATCGATCGAAGAGGCATAGTGCAACGTCGCCGAAGGTGCCACGGCGCAGAGACGTTCCTGGTGACGGCCTTCGGCACGTGCAGCGGCGACTCTCCCGCTTGATGGGAACGAGCGAAAGTGTCGCCGCAACCGGGCTCCAGCAGTTGATCGAAGCAGGGCTGATCCTCAAGTCGGACCACGAACTGCGATACGCGAAGACTTCACCACCAGAACTAGCTGCATCGGGGGGTCTCGAATCGATGCAATCGAAGCTAGGAACAACGCTAATGCGTCGTCAAATACCGCTGCCACGGCGGCTTGTCCGCTATTTGGCAAAGGGCGTTCGAAGGCAGAAGCTGGCCACCATACTCGGGCACGTGATGCGTTGTCTCTGGCGGAAGGAGGAAGGTTGGTGGCCAAGAGGAAGATGCTCCGCTTCATGGATCGCTGATGTCTTCAACGTCGATCGATCCGGTGTGAGTAGGATGCGTACCTGGCTGATCAATGCTGGCTTCTTGAGGAGACTCGAACATCCGAGGTCATCTCATCGGTACGGCCAGCTCATGGAGGTGAATCCGGAATGGAGCGGCCCACCTTCTCCGCCGCACGATCCGCCACAGTCGAGACCACCGCACGAGGCGGGGGAGCCACCCAAGTCGCCACACCAGCCGGAGCACTTGAGTGCGAAACCGCCACAGCTCTCTTATAAGGAAGATAAGAAGAGAACCTCTTCGAGTACTGAAGACCAGAACTCGCTACGGCGACGAGCTGGTGCTTCTCGCTCGAGGGGACTGAGCAAACCAGCACTGCAACACCTTGTCATCGAGGATCTCCGGGACGATCTGCGGCTGTGGGAGCTGTACTGCCAAGCAGTCCACCGGGGGGATGTCCGCAACTGCGAGGCCAAGCTGATCTGGTTCTTCGCACAGGCTGTGCATGCGCTGCGATGTGGTAAGAGGAACCCCTGCGGTATGTTCGTTGCCTGCATTCGCAAGCAGATTGACCATGTCTCGGAGGAAGACGAGGACGTAGCGCGCAAGCGTCTGGAGTCTCTCCGACGCCGATGCAATGGAGCCGGCTATGTACGGGCCGTGCCAACGTCGGGCGGATCGGGATCAGAGACGACTGCGGCACCCGACCAGACACCGCGACGCCCTCAACGGCAGGGCCGGGGCACGCCAGGTTCGCCGCTCGGCGATCCGCCCGAGATCGAGGCCTCGAAGCTCGGACAGGTACTACAAGACCTGCCAGGGCTGGCCAGCGGCCAAGAAGAGGAGGGCGCCAACGGTGACTGCTGAGCCCACCAGCCTGGACGCAAGGTCCGCTCCTCGGATCATGCAGGTCATGCGACAAGTCGCCGAGGCAGCGCCGACCTGGGAGCGTGAAGCGTTCGTGCGCGAGGTGGCGCGTCGACTTGGCTACCGGCGGCCTGATGTTCACATGTGCACGTTTCTGCGAACCCAGATCCGCACAGCTCGCCTCCGCGGCATCGTCCGTGCATCTGGGCGAGATAGGCTAACGCTGCATCGGCGTCACATCACGTGCTACCCGACGGACGAGCTCTGCCGCCACCTAGTCACTGTGGTTAACACCACAAGCCACTGCCCGGCGGAGATGGTCCACGATCTCGTCGCCACGCACCTTGGTTTCGGGGAGTGCGACGACCGGGATGTCGAGTGGATCTTCCGGGCTGGCGAGGCGTGCCTGCAGAGCGACAAGCTGTTCGTTGACCATGGATTCCTCAAGCGGCGGCGCAAGAGGGCGCGCAAGTGAACAGTGAGCCTACGATCCCGGAGCGAGAGCCCGCCCGCCATCCAGCGGTTCTCGTCCGGGATCTCTCTTCACTGGTCAGCGAGCCCCGGCGTACCCTTCGATCAGCCCTGCGCCGCTACCCCACCGATGACCGCCCCCTCCACTGCTTCCCGCAGGTGCGACTGCTCCGTATGGGTGTAGCACTGCAACGTCAGGCGAACGTCGGCGTGGCGGGCAAGCTGCTGCAGGACCGCTGGCGGCGTCCCCGCGTCCGCAAGGCGCGTGACGAACGTGTGCCGCAGGGCGTGGAAGTCGGCCACGGCTCCTTTCACCTTGACCGGCACACCTGCCTCAGCCAGATCACGGCGGACCATCTCGGCTGACCAGTGGTAGCTGATTCGCCACACCGACCGTGCGGGATCCCTGCCGGCAAGATACGCCCGCAGCGGCTCCACAAGTTCCCTCGGCAGCAGGATGTCCACCGCCTTGCGGTTCTTCGTCATGCTCGCCGTGAGCCGCGCGTACGCCTCCTGAGGGTCTGCGAGGTAGAAGTCATCGGGCGTCAGCTGGATCAGCTCCTGTAAGCGCAGGCCGGTGTTGAGTGCCAGCAAGTAGGCGAAGTAGCGGTCCTCGCCACTGATCGGTCGCATCACGCCGAACGTCGGACCCTGGCGGGCAGCCTGCAAGAGACGCTCACTCTCGTCGAGGGTCAGTGCCCGGCGTGTGCGCACCCGCGTTTCGACCCGGGGGAGCTCTATCTTGGCCACGTTCTCATCATCGAGGCGATCGTTCCGCACGCACCAGCTGGCGAAGGCCTTGATCTGGGCCAGCTGCGTTCGCCTCGTCGCATCGGCCAGCCTTCGTCCATCGAAGTACTCCTCGACGCAAGCTCGAGTCAGGTCCGCCAGCGAACGCACTTGCATCGTCTTCACGAGACGGTCCAGCGTCTGGCGGTAGCGCGTGACTGTGCTCGCCCGCTTCCCCCGCGTGCGCAGGGCCCGCTCCCAGGCGTCCAGATGCTCCTCGATTGGCCGCCGCATGTGTTCGGTGATCCTCTGCCGCTTCCGGTCGAAGGGCAGCTCCAGGCCGTGCCGCACCCGCACATCGCGCTGCTCCACGGCCGCCTTGATCTCCTGGGCTGTCGTGAGGTCAGCCGTCCCCGTATAGACCCGCTCCACTCGCCCCGGCACCGGCCGATGCTCAATGACGTAGCTTTCGCCGATCTTGAACATGCTGGCCATGCCCTGACTCTACCGCGCCGCCCCCACTCGTCTACCCCCAACCCCCACTCCCACCCCCCATGAGGGGGTGCTGTAGCCAAGCACCGCTGAAGGCGAGAGGATCTCCCCAGGTGCCGCTCACCACGGGCAAGGGCTCGGGCCCGCTCTCTCCCTGCAGGAGACTTCAGCATCGGCCGTCACGCCCCGTCGAGGATTGCGGAAGCGCAAGCGAAGAGCCAGGTGGAGCGCGCAAACGGGCAGCAGCCCACCAGCCAAGAGACAGTGGACCGACGCCAGCCGGCCGACCTACCGCGGGCAGGTCGTGTCATGACAACTTGCAGCGTCTATGTCCCCCACTCCCGCCGTGCCGCCAAGGACGGCCAGAATCGCCCCTCAGAGCACGTGAAGGGCGATTCACGTGAGGCTGTGCGGGACCTGCATCTCCCGTACGAATCCCGACCAGACTATTGCCCTTAATCACAGACACTTGCTTTTCTAATGCGGCAGTGGAAGCTCAGCCATGACAGCGACTTGCGATTGTCTGGCCCGCACGGACCTTGCTGCGGCCAAGGGGCCGAGCATGCAGGAATCCCTTCTCACAGCCCAGGAGGCCCGGTTTTGGAGTACCCGTGCACAACCACCCCCACGAATCTGACCCCCACGAGTTTCGGGCCTGTAAACCATTTTCTGTCCGACACTTACGACGCCTTGGCGCCTCGTGGGGGTTGGCGCACTGTGTGAGGCACTACATCGCAAATCAAACCACCCTGTAAGCCCCGTGATGACAACACTTCTCGTGGGGGTTAAAGGAAACCAGTCGTTCCCTCGGATCACCTGAGGAACTCCGCGCTGGAGCCCCCCGTCACGAGAGCCCGCCAATGCCAACACGGCGCCGAACGGGAGAAGAAGCAACCTCCTCAGCAGCCGAGACCGTAGCGCATAGCCGAGTGCCGCTCCTGACTCCTCCGCTGGCTGCCTGTCTGGCTACTGACGCCGCTATAATCCACCGTGCGGCAAGTCGTGACTCACCGCATGGAGGTGACCGTGGATCGCTTTCTATCGCTTGAGCCATTCCGCGTATTGAGCGTGATGGTAAATGCCACCTGCAACCTGAGATGTAAGCACTGCGACCTGCCGCGAAGGTACACCCGCTACGAGCACTCGCTCTCCCCCAAGATTTGGGGAGAGCTGATCGACACGCTCATTGTTGAACTGAAGCCATGGGCCGTGACGATCTCCGCAATGGAGCCACTCCTGCCAGATGGCAGTCAAGAGAAGTCCACTGCCATCATGCGGTCCGCTCTCCGACACGGCGTACGAGCAGGCTTTGTAACAAACGGCATGTTCGCAGCTGACTTCCTTGCGGACAACCCGCTCGGCAGCGCGTTGGACTTTCTGGATATTTCCTTTGAAGGACCGCCCGAAGTGAATGACCGCATCCGCGGTCAGGACCACCGTGCCCGCGTCGAGAGCTTCCTCTCCTCACAGATGGCTCCCCAGGCAGCACACAGGCTCTACATCTCCACGACCTTAACAAGATGGAACTCAGACAGACGTGCAATCATGGCGCATGTCGACTGGGTCTTACGCTGGGCACATCCACCCCGGCTCGTGTTCATTCCGGTCTACCCCAATGAACATGTTGACACTCGGTTACCGATTCTCCCCACTAGTTTCGAGCCCACCTTAGAACAACTGATCAAGGAGTCGACTCGGTGCGAGGAGATGTTCCTAGAACTATTCCCATCAAGCCTTCCCGACCTAGCCGATCTCATCGAGAGACGGATGCTGCCTGGTCCGGAATCGCTCGCGCAAGACCAGTCCGGCATGCTCTGGGGTCACGTTGCCGAAAACCTATACATACGGTTCAACAACAACGCTCTGCTACGCCGCTACAATCTGCGGATTAGCCCGGAAGGTCACGCACTTCCTCCAGACTCCCCGGAAGTGCCAGACTACCTATCCAACTCGGCCGGCAACCTGCGTAAGGTACAGCTCTCGAAGGTCCGGCAATGTCTTGGGCTCTCAGATCCCTTAGTCGAGCTGAATCCAGAGTGCCGGTCGCGTGACTGTGCTGCTGTCTGTCAAGGGGAGAACGGGCGATGCAAGCACTTGATCGACAAGACCACTCCTGGCCAGGTGATCACCCATGTCCATGCTTAGTCGACGATCGTTCCTCCTCGCCACCATCTCTCTTGCCGTAGGTGCCGTAATTGTCGTTCTTGCATCGCGCTCGTGCACGCCACGTCACCCCGGCAACACTAATCAGTGGGTCCTTCACGACTCTGTCTCCTCCAACCCAACGAGCTTCGACCCTATTCGCATCACAGACGCCGTCACGACGACTCTCATGGCCAACGTCTACGAAGGCCTCGTCAAGATGCAACGTGATGGGACCATCGGTCCCGCAATAGCCCAGAGCTGGGAGACATCCCCTGATGGCCTGACCTGGCAGTTCAAGCTACGCCCGTCGATTCTGGCCCATCCCGGACATCGGACTGGGAAGGCTGTGGTGCCCCTTGAGGCTGCGGATGTCGTCTTCTCACTCACAAGATGCATCACAGACCCTGACTCACTTCACTCCTGGCTACTTGTTGACCTCGTTGCCGGCGCCGCAGACGCACGCGCCGCAGGCAGCGGCTCTCCGATCTCCGGTATCCGCGTCATCGACCCAATGACGATTGAGATAGAACTAACGCGCCCATTCCCATTGCTTGACCGACTCGTCATGGCAGGCGCCTGGGTCTATCCGAAGTCGTTCGTTGAGATCGCTGGCAGCGATGCCTTCAATAACTCGAGTATCGGCACAGGCCCCTACCGACTGGTGCGTTTCCTTCCTGATGACCGACTCGAGCTTCAGCTGTTCCGATCCTACTGGGATGGCCACATGCCCACGGCACCCAGCGCCGTCACCATCCACATTGAGCCCGACCCACTGGCTGCCCTCACAGCGTTCAGGAGGGGTGACCTCGACATCGTCCAACTGGACCTCGAGACTATTTCCGCCGGCCGCCAGCTTGGGCAAGACGGCAACGCAACCATTCTAACAGTCACCGCGAATGAGCTTGACTACCTAGTCCTCCACCTTCAGCAGGAACCATTTGACGACATTCGCATCCGACGCGCATTGAACCTCGCTATTGACCGCCAAGCACTCCTAAGCGTGCTCTCCGGCATGGGAGAGCCAGCATACGGCTTCCTACCGCCACCAAGTCGATCTTATAGGGGACTGACGGAAATCCAAGAGCACGGATTCGCACTCGATCTCGCCGCAGCAGAGGCACTTGTCGCTCACTATCTTGCAGATACGGGCCAGACCTCTCTTACACTGGAGCTAACTGCAGACTCTGGCGAACTGCCACAGACGATTGCACAGATGGTAGCACAACAGATCGAGAGGCTTCCCAATGTCTCAGTTACTATAACGAAACAGACGTGGCCCGAACTACTGCAATCGGCCTTCTCCGGCCAGTTGTACTTCTACCGCTTCTGGTGGAATGTGGTGACACCCGGCGAAGATGTGTACTTCCTCTTCTACATGCCCGGGCAAGCGCCCCCACATGGCCTCAACTTCTCCTTCTACGACAGCACTACGTTCGCAGACTCCTTCACCCACGCCTTCTCCGAGCTCGATCCCGCATCGCGAACAGTGCGAGTACAAGCACTGGAGAACCAACTGATCTCAGATGCAGTGGCTGTACCCCTGCTCCACCGCAAGTTCTCCTTCGCACTTCGACCGGGACTCGACTTTCCGATCAACGCGTACTTGGCACGCCCCTACCAGCACGCACGCAACGAGACCCCCTAGATGGCACGCCATTCTTCATCGACAACCACAACAGCCCATCAACTCAGCGTTCACTTCGTCGCGTTCCTCATCGGCGTCGCTCTTATCTTCGCACTCACTCTCGGCCTGCCCGACGCTGCCTATACGGTTGCAGGCCCCTATGCCACTGAGGTCGCCCTCGAACGAATCCATGATGATTTTGGCCTTAACAGCAACCCGGCGGCTCGCTTGGTGACAACTGTGCGTATGATTGTGACGGGCGATCTCTCGAGCATGTACACCAGGGAACCTCTCATACCTGTCTTGGTCGACAAAGCCTCTGTAAGTCTGGCTGTTGTCGGTCTAGCGACCCTCTTCACGTTGCTCGCCGCCGCGCTTCTGTCGGCGCTTCTAGTCAGGTCACGGCGATTGCGCCATCTCATCAATGCGGGCATCACGATCTCAGCCGCCCTGCCTGTTTTCATAACCGCCACTGTCTTGCTCGCTCTTACCGCCGTGATTCCGCTACCTCTAATCGTGGCAGCGTCCATAAGCCTATGCATCTTCCCCTCCCTGATTATTGCCACGAACGCCAGTGAGCGTTGGCAAGAGCTTCGGCGAGCCCCTCACACCGCTCTTGCGATACACTACCGACTTCCATTTCGCTACCGCGTTGCCCGCGCTGTGAGGAGTTCACCAGGTACTGGCGCCCTTTTTTTCAATGCCATTGTGTTCTTCTGCAGCACTGGGATTGTAGTCGTCGAGCCGCTTTTTGGTGTTACCGGCGTCGGACGCTGGCTCGTCGCCTCGAGCCTCCGCCTTGACATGCCAGCTGTCTTTCTCACCGGCATCTTCCTTGCCGCAGTAGTAGCCGTCTTGTCGTTCGTTCGCGCACTTCTTATCACGCTCTATCCGACACCCAGCACGAGACTCCGAACGTGATCACTAGACGTTTCATCCCGTGCCTGCTATGGGCTATCGCAGCCACCTTCGCATTGGCCGCGCAGCCATATAGCCCGCACGTGATGGCACCTGATGCGAGCTTCACCCCCCCGAGCCGGCAACACCTCCTGGGCACTGATCGGCTCGGCCGTGATGTCCTCAGCCGAACATCAGTCGGCCTTCGCCGGACCTCCCTACTCGTCCTATCGGCGGAGTGCATTGGCGCGTTGTCGGCGCTTCTCTTCATTCTCATGATTCCCGATCGGCTCCTTAGCCGACTTGGCGTGCATGGCGCGGCTGACTTGCTCACATTATCGATCAGAATGGTACCTCCCCTGCTCGCAGCGCTAACAGTGTCTGTCTTGCTACGTGGTAGCCACCTCGCTCTCACCCTGTCTCTCGCTATTATCAGCTTTGCATTTGCCGTACCCTTCATTGAGGGAGAGGTACGTACCGCACGCCAGCTACCACAACAACAGGCAGCCACGATTCTAGGTGCGGGACGACTGTGGCGTCTCTTACACTACGTACTCCCCGTCTCCGGACCGCGCCTGATTCGATACGCGATCCTGGATCTAATGGCCCTCGCCGCTTACGAATCTCTATTTGGTTACTTCGGCCTGAGCGATCCAAACGCTGTCTCTCTAGGGGGCATGCTAGCCGACGGCCGGCCCTATATCGCATCAGCGCCCTGGCTGTTCGCAGCACCAACAGTGGCGCTTATTATTCTGTTCGGCAGCCTCTGGCATGCCGGAACACTTGTAGATCGGAGGCAATACCATGGCTTCGCCCGCTGGTAGCAAAGGCGGTCTCAACAGTACATTTGCTGCGGCGCTTCGGGCGCTACGAAAGACCGCACGACACTCGCGCGCCAGAGAGGAACGTAACGGACGACCCTCGACGTGCACGGACAGTCACCGGGGACAGCAGGATGACACACAGAAGCAATAAGGCGGGCTGGAGCGCACAGATCTACTGGCTCATGAGACCAGATGAGTTGATTGTGAATCACCTCGCTCTTCACAGCCGACGGCGGCGCAGAGTCGGCATGCCATCTTGGCTTACCGTGCCCAATCATGTCACCTCTAAGACTTATGCTGATTACAATCGGTGCGTTCGCCTGGTGGACACGACCGAGCCAGAACGTAGTTGTCCCCATGATGCTCTTGAGAGCGGTCCACCCGTGCCGCCCGAGAGCACAGCGGCTCTGATTCGCTCCCTGGGTGCACAGTTTGGACGCCTTGTGCCAGAGGACACTGAAGACCTACTCTACTCTTATCCTCAGCACAAGTCTGATACCCAGCTATTTGGAAGCCAACTCTGGACCGAGACAGACAAACCCCGAGCTCGTCTTATTCAGCCCAGCCGCGTTGCACAGCTGAGATGCCCAAGCCAAGAGATGCGTCCGGATTGGACCACTCGCGCCTACTTCTATGCCTTCGGCGACTTGTACCTGCGCGATCGGTACGGACACTCGCCGGATGCAACCGCGATTCGGGAGCTTCTCGCGATTGATGGGCTACAGACTTTCATCGGCGCGGACCACCGGGCCGATTGGGTCCCCTGCTTTGTGGTCGCGTCCTTCTTCGCCGATGGCGTGCCCGACTATGCGGTGTTCTTTCCACTTGCGAAGGCCCATTGCAGCTCCAGTGGCAGGCCGCGACCTAAAGCGACTGAATATCTAGAGGGTCTCGCAGCTGGCCTGCAGCGGCTCGTCAGAGCCGAGAGAGAAGCTTTCTTGCACCGATGGCGGTATGAGCTCAGAGAACGTCTGGATTTGGACGGTTTGCTGGAACACGAAGACGCCACGAAGGAGGTCATTGCCGGTCAGATCGCGTACATGGCGGCGTGCACGCACCACTGCGACAAGTCGGCGGTTGAGAGAGTGACCGTCACTCTCAAGCCAGGGCTCGGTGCCCGGCGTGTTGATGCCGACACGATCAGAAAGAGTGTGAGGGCCCTATTCGATGACACCAAGTGTGATGGCGAACGAGAACGCCAGGCTCATGAGTTCCTGTCGGCGGCGATAAACACCGTGAACGAGGTCTATATAGCGCGCGCGCGCGGCAAGCTCAAAGGCACTCTCTCAACGGCAACCACAAAGCGACTTGTGAACGCGGCGGAATGCGATTGCCGCAGGCTGTTGATCATAGGTGACCCGGGCGGAGGAAAGGGCGCAGCCGCCGCCGACTTTCACCTCTACCGCATGATGCAGGTTGCAGAGAACCGTGCCTGCCGCGCAGATTGGCTCAAACAGGTCTCGGATGCGATCAAAGATCTCTTCTATCTTCCTTGGTCGAATGACACTCGGGGGAACGACAAAGCCTTGCACCTCAGCCTTCGAGCACAGCTCGCCGGGACCCAATGGTGGAGGTGGACCTCGGGAAGAGATCTGAGTAGTTGCGAGTGCGCGAAGGCCATGCTGAGCGATCTTGCTCCGACATGTAACCCTGGCTGCGCCTTTCGGAAGCTCTATAGCGAGCTTGACACCATGCTCAGCGATGCTGCACGCGCCGCGTCGCTCAAGCCAAGTGGTGCAAAGACACTACTGGGCTATTTGGCTCGGCTTGATGGTCATGTCGAGGCACTGGCGGAGGCAGAGCGCGAAGAGCAGTCAGGTGTCTCGGACTTCAACATGGTGCAAGTTCCATGTGGCGCTCTCTCCGGCGACGGGCAAGGCCTCGTGTCATCTCTCGAGCGCTTATTCGGCGTGGCAGGCGATCCTGGACGACCCGGGCTGTTTCAGACGTGCGCTTACATGGGTGGCACTGTGTTCTTGGATGAAGTGGCCGATGCGCCTGTGCCAATACAGGACAATCTACTCGTGGCACTGCAGGAGGGGCGAGTCTCAAGACGCGGCTGGGAGACTATTGCTGAGAGCGTGTCAAACGTTGCTGTTGTCTCAGCCACGCATAAGGATCTTCAGACGGAAGTCAAGCGATTCTCGGCGTCTTCTACTGTCGGCAACAAACTCGGGTTCAGGCCGGATTTGCTTACGCGCCTCGCACAGTTTCCCCCGGTCCGGGTGCGACCGGTCTCAGATTACTTCCTCTACGGCAGTATTACCGATGGAGGCGGAACCATGCAGTCCAATCGTAGCGCGTATCGACGTGAGTTTGTCGGCGTCATGATGGGCGGAGTGGTTAAGGACGGCTCTGAGCGCCGATTCTGGGAACGAGTGTACGACTGCGTCGATGAGTATCTGACGGCGATGTCCGACGCGGGGAGATTTGCGGAAAGCGACTCGCGTGCTAGACGACGCAGGCTCGCGAGGATGGTTACGATGCGGTTGTTCAAGGCCATCAAGCAGATCCGCCGCGGAGGGGCTGAGCAAGAGGTGGAGGGCTTCGTGTTTGGTGACTACCTTCCAGACATGTTGACATATCTTGTCGGGTCTTCCGAGTGAGAGAGCTACTCCTCCGAATTGAGAACTTGTCGATCGCCAGTTCAACGAAGGTACTGGTGGATTGCCCTTCACTTGAGATAGCACGCGGCGATGTAGTCGTGTTGTTGGGCAAGAGCGGGTCGGGCAAGTCGTTGCTGTGTCGAGCTGTGACAGACACTCTAAGACTAACCGCTCCGGACTTGGTGACAAGTGGAGAGATGGAGTGGCCGAACTCATCCACATCAGAAGGCCAAAGAGTCGGCTATGTGCCACAGGGCACGAGCAGTCACCTGCATCCTGCCTATCCTGTTGGTGAGCAGGTGTGCCAACTCATCGAGTCGTCGCGTTGTCCGACTGGCGCGTGGAAAAGTCGTCTCCGTAGGATATTGCTGAGGCTGAACCTGCGTGACGCGGACCGTGTTCTTGCGTCTTATCCGGGCGAGTTGTCAGGAGGAATGCTGCAGCGTGTGCTGCTTGGCCTCGCCCTGACCATTGAACCAAAGTGTATTGTGTTAGACGAGCCCGTATCTGCTCTCGACGGAGTGAGTAAGTCGGCAGCAATGAGTCTGATTGTTGAGGCTGCCGAGTCGGAGAGCACCGGAGTGTTGTACGCGACTCATGATGAGGCCGAGGCAGCCGTTATGGCGACGCGAGTTGTCTCAGTGAGTGATGGACTAGCACGAAGTCGCCGCAATGGGCCTGCACTGGAGAATCCACCGACGGTCGCTTACCAAGATGAGGTTCGTGTACGGAGGATCGAGGCAAGTCGCACTGCGAATGCTGACACATCAGCCGGCGAGAGGTCCGCGAGGCAGCCGGTACTCGACGCCTCAGGCGTCTATGTTAGAGGTGGTGACGAGAACCAGTCGATCTTATCCAACTGTACTATTCGGCTTCACGAGGGGGACCGCCTGGGCGTCCTCGGCGAGTCGGGCTCGGGAAAGACCACGCTCATTAAGATCCTCGCCGCTCTGCGTGATCCTAGCCAGGGTCATGTCCGTGTTATGGGACTCGATGTGAGCGCAGCCTCAGGTCGGTCGATTCGGTCTGTTCGAAAGTACATTCAGGTGGTTACCCAGGACCCACGTGAGTGCTTGAATCCGCTGGTGCGTGTCCGAGCACTATTCGAAGAGCCTGCCCGCATCCACGGCTATGACCGACCCTGCCAGGTGACGATGGAGGCGATATTGAAGAAACTGGGTCTGGAGTCAGAGGTTCTTGACTCACCCGCGGGCCGCCTCAGTTTCGGTCAACAGCAGCGAGTGGCGATCGCGCGATCGATTGCTGGCTTTCCGGAACTCCGTATACTCCTGTTGGACGAGCCCGTTTCTGGCTTAGACGAAGAGTCAAGAGAGTCTGTCGAGCAACTGATAACTAGTATGGCACCGACCGTGGCGCTCGTTGTGGCGAGCCACGACTTGAAGTTTCTGGAAAGGGTGAGCGTGTCGCTGGCACTGCTGAACGATGGCGTCATTGCAGAGCAACTACCTTCCCAGCCATGGGAGTTTGGCTCCGAGTACGGTAGGCTATACAGGAGAGGCTCAGGTGTTCGGAGCCGAGAGGACCTTCGGAGGATACAGCGCTACATCGGTGCCGCGCGAGAGCCGCGGCCGCAATCTGCGGAATGACTTGATCGTTGTCGCGGGCGTTGGGCGAATCTGACAGTGAGTCGATCGGGCAGGCAGGAGCCACGACTCATTGTAGCCACAGCAACGAGTTGGGCAGGATCGATAGCACTATCGACTGACGAAGCCACTCGCCGCAGACAGCCTGGCACATCTAAACTGAGTCTGGCGGATCGGAGTCTCAGCGACCCAGAGTGTCTGAGTATCACCGAGCTGGGGGCGTCGCTAGGTCCAAGACGGATGCAGGGCTTGGGCGAAGTGGGTCCAACCGATCTGCTTGCTGATGTGCCCAGCGGAGGTAGTCGGCAGCGTCACCCTCGAGCCAGATTCGCCCGTCTCGCTCGAGGAACAGGTCACAGATGGCACTCATGTACTCTCGGATAGCACGACTCTGCTTCCATGAGTTGGCGTGCCGAACTAGCTCATCTACGCGGTCCTGCTCGGCTCTCTGTCGTCCAGCCAGTTCCTCTTGTCGCCTTCGCAGCTCCACTTCCTCCTGACGGCGAATCTCCGCCTCTGCCTCCCATCGCTTTCGATTTGCTTCGTCCCTGCGCCGCTTGTTCCGAGCTCGCCCCGCCTTCCTGATGAAGCCAATCACAAGGTCGTTTAGGCCATCTTCGATCCGGCGGCGCTTCGGCGTGTCGTAGAGCATGATCTTGTTGTGCAGGAACTCCCCGGTGTCCAGGACAAGCAGGCCACTAGGCTGCAGCTCGGTCTCAGCCTGCCAATGGTACTTCCTCCGTTCCGGCGGCACATGCACCTGCTTCTGCTTCTCCCGCAGGCGGAGGACGGCAACATCTTCTCCGCCGAAGGTCACGACCGTTCGCGTGCGGTACTCGTCCGGCCCCTCCTTTCGCACCTCGACTGAACCTCCGATCTTCTCAACTCGCTTGATCAGGGCCTCCATGATCCGCAGCGCCCTTGCCTCACAACCCTCGCTGACGAAGACGGGCAGACTTGGTAGCTGACTGTCGGAGGACCGACGAGTTGGTGATCGATGCTGCCTGAATACCTCCCTCGTTGAGGCAACAAGCGGGTGGGGGTTGGAGAGTGTCTTCGGGACGGTGAGCGGCTTGAGAGAGACTGCACGCTCAAGCATCTCTTGGATATCCGAGTCGTATTCCAGTTCCGAAATCGACTCGAGCGTCGTCGGTCCGTCGCGGGCACCTGACTTCGCAGCAGGCGAGTGCTTGGAGATCGTCACCGTCTTCTTGCTCGGCTCGGAGACCTCCGGGAGCGGCGTACGCTTCGGCTTCTTCCCGTGCTGGAGTTTCGCCCAATACCCAAGGTAAGGCTTGGGAATGTCGTAGGACCTGCAGATCTTGCCAACCATCACGTCGGAGATGCCGAGCTCAGCGCCCAGCTTGGTGGCGGGCATCGACCAGACCTTCTCGTAGAACTCCTCACGTGTGAATGTGATCTCCTCGCTGCGCATCATTATGGCTCCGTTCCTTCGGGTGGCAATGGCATGCTCACTGCCTGGCCAATACAGCCGCGCTCAACGGCAGTGCGTGATTCACATGATCGCTTCGAGGTAAGGGCGCATTCCAACGGTCCCCGTGCTCCGAGAGTTGTTGGGTCGGCTTGGGACTTGGCGGATCTTGCAGCGGCAATGGCGTGGCCCTCGCAAGTACGGGGCAACGTGCCCGCATTTCGCGGATTTCCGGCAACGGAAATAGACTAAAAACTGAGAATCAGTCTATTCCAGTGCTATCATGATTTCCGATGCCGGAAAACAGCCAGAAACTGGAAATGAACCATGCCAGCACTACGGAGCGACCAGATACCGGACCTACTCCGGGAGACGCCCTCTCCCTGGGGCGATGCCGTGGAGGTAGGTGTCGAGGACTCGGAAGCCCGGACGGATGTCCGTATAGCAGACCTCGTCATCCGCATCTCTTGGGACGGCGTCTCCCGACGGTTTGTGGCCGAGACGAAGACAAGGAGCATCCCAAGCGAGCTCGACAGAGCCGTTGAGCAGGCTCGACGCTCTGCCGAAGCCACCGGTTTGCCACCAATGGTGATCGTGCCCTACATCGCAGAGCGCCAAATGCAGACGCTGATTAAGCGACAGGTCTCAGCGCTCGACCTCAGTGGAAACGGGCTGATCATCCTGCCGGGGTCACTATTGCTCGTGCGCACCGGCAAACCGAATCGCTTCCCAGAGTCACTCCCTGCCCGCTTCGCATATCGCGGCAGCACCTCGATTGTCCCGCGTGCATTCCTGCTGAGGCCATCCTATGAGTCCGTCAAGCAGATCGGCGAGGAGATCAAGTCGCGCGGCGGACAGGTCGCACTGTCCACTGTATCCAAGGCCCTCACGCGCATGGAGGAAGACGTGCTCATCAGGCGCGACGAGAGGGGGATTCGGCTCGTCCAGCCCGAGGAGCTACTTGAGCGTCTTGCGACAAACTTCCGCTCATCGCGATCGTGCCGAGAGTTCGATCTGCGCACGGAACTCCCCATTGACGAGATCTTCCGTCTCTGCCCCGAAGACGTCGAGTTGACGCTGACCGGGACCTCCTCCATGAGTCAGTATGCGGTGGGGGGCCGTGGAGATACGCCGGCCGTGTATTGCAGCCGGGCCTCGAAGCTGCGAGGTGCAATCGGTGCAGCATGGAATGAGACAGACCGGTTTGCCGATTTGCGGGTGATCGAGACGAGGGACAAGGAGCTGTACTTCGACGCTCAGACCAGCCCGGATGGAGTGGTCTTCGCCTCCGACATCCAGACGTTCATCGAGCTGTCGGCAGGAGACAAGCGAGATCAGCAGATGGCGCAGCAGGTACGTGAGCGACTGCTGGCGAATGTGCTTCGCCAAGGGGGCGAGAAGCAATGAACCGCATGATCAACGTGCTCTTGGAAGTGGATGAAGCACTTGGTGGCAAGTTTGCGCTCATCTTGGCTCGTGGCTTTGGTCTGTTCCTCAAGCAGCAACTGCTTCTCAGTACGGGCGAGAGAGCGCTCTTCCCACGTGAACAATGGCCGGTCCCGAGGACGACCGAAGACATCGACCTGCTGTTGCATGCCGAGATTGCTGTAACTGCGTCACGAATGAGCGAGCTTCAAAAAGCGCTCGACGGACTGGGATTTGAGCCAATCGAGAGCGCGAGGTTCTACCAGTTCTCGCGTAAGGAAAACAAGTGGACGCTTCTCGCTTTCATCCGCTGATCCACGGTCCACCTAGCTCCCAGAGTCGATCTTGATTCTGATCCGCGCCGATGGCCTCAGTGACTGGTCGAATGAACTCCCGAATGTCAGCAACGACGGCGCCGAACCCCGCTGGCGCCCCACTCACCTGCGATGTCTGGCAGAAGCCCTGCCATTGAGCCAGCTTTGCTGGCGTGGCGACGAAGCGCTCACCGAAGCAAATGGGATCGACTTCGATGGACGTCTCGCGCCGAGCGAAGGTGGCGCGGAGGGCATCGGCAAGCAACGCCTCCTCGAAAGTGCAGTTCTTTGCCAGAACCCATACGTCGAAGAAGTCTCTCATCCTGCTATTGAGCTCGCCGAGTCTGACCATTGCGTGGTACTTCTCAGCGACGGTGGTTTCCTGGTTGTAGGCAAGGAGATTCGGAGCGGGATGATCGAGAAGAGTCGGATAGGTGATCGGAGTCGGGGCCGGCGTGATGACATCGCTGAAACCAAAGTCGATTTGCATCGCCAGTGGCATCTTCCCGAATCGTCCTTTGAAGAGCGCACGTACGCCCTCGTAATCGGCGTCTCTGGAGATTCGAGTCGCCACGACAGAGTCGGGGTCGAAGACGAGTCCATCGTCATCGACAGTGATGAGGCACATCTCACGAACTGCCGCGGCGATTGCATCGAGATCGTTGGCGAGTCTCTTGCCAAGCAGATCGACGTCGCGAGTGACCCGAGTCATGGGAACGTCCCAGACGTTCAGCATGAGGCCGCCTTTGAGGATGACTCGATCGGCAAAGCGTGAACGAGAGAGTCGATAGAGGAATCGCTCCACGGCATAGTACATCACCAGGTCATTGAAGCGGCGACGGTCGCTTTGACGCGCTATGTTGAGCAGCCGTTGGTGAACTGACGCCACCACGTCTTTCGGAGCTCGATGGGTCATCCGCTTGCCTCTAGGTAGGGCCTGATGACCTTCTCGACGCGACAGACGCGTGCGTACTCTAGCACCTGTTGGAGGTTGGCACTTCGCCGATCGCGGTAGGCTCGTAGGGCTTCGAGTGCGATGTCGAGGCCAATCTTGTTGCGGTACTTGAAGCAGTCGGCCAGAGTCTTCTCGAGGCTGTAGATGCGCACCTCGACACTCTCGATCGCGTGGACCTCTACCCCAGCATGGAAAGCCTGTCCGGAGAACCGATAGATCTGCAGCGGCGGGAACTCCAGCGTCGGTGATCGGGCAGTGCGCGAGATCGCGAGATGCACCACGTGCGGAATCTGCGTGGTGAGTTCATGGAAGGCGAGCGCGGAGATCAGGCAGACTACGCCTTGGGGGATGCGCTTGCCCACGGTGGCAAGGTCGGGGTCGGACAGCGGCGGCATCGCCGCCAGTCGGTAGACGCCCCGAGCGAGTTGCTCGAGTTCGCCGGAGTCTCGCATTTCGTAGAGGGTGCGGGGATGAATCCCAGCTGCCAGCGCCTCTCCGGTGCGCAGTGTGCCGCAGCGGTGGGCAGATCGACGGCGTGCTTGCTGCTGCGAGGTTGGCATGGGCGTACGTCTCTGATCGGATAAAAACGCACGCAGATAATAGAAAGTGCGTGCGTTTTTATCCAGATGGTGGCTGATCGAACGAGTGACCTCTTGTCTGTCGAATCTGCTTCGATCTGCGCGTCCGTCGACCCCTCTGGCGCGCTCTCAGGGCCACTACCGGACTACCGTTTTGGCATTCCAAAAACCGCGTTTGCAGGCTCTCAGGGGCGTTTTTTGGATACTGCTTGCAAAGGCCCTAGAATGCTGTAAGCTATTGGTAACACATGGCTTCCGAGGCGCTTTCGGACCGGAATGACACACAAGAGGTCACTGGTTCAAGTCCAGTATGGCCCATTCCCGAAGCCCCGCTATGAGCGGGGTTTATACGTTTTGGGGGCACGGCTGGGGGCAGGAACTCGCGGGGATTGGGGGGCTCCGCGTGCCAGTGCGGCCCCCACCCCCTCACAGGTCGGCCGACACCCCAACTCATGGGGGTTTGTCGATGTTTGCCCGACCGCCGCTTGCTCCCGCGGCTCCTTGAGGCACACTGGGCGCTGGAGGCGCTGCCAGGGATCGCAGCGGGTTGACACACATACACGCACGAACGGGAGATGGTCTCATGGCACGCGCCCACGCTCACTTCACAGTTGTTGCTATCGCTGTCGCATGCTCGGCATCCCTCGCCTTCAGCCAGGTTCAAGACTTCGTCTACGACACGACCGCTGGAGCCACCAGCACGTACACGGGCGACTTGACGACCGGGACGTTGTCGCTCAGTCACATCAATGGACGCAGCTTCCGCGCGCAACGTGTCGGGGGTCAAGCGGAGTTGGGTTTCTTCGGCATCGGAGGCGCATCGCTGAACGGTACCCTGGACCTTATCCAGTTCAATGACAACACCCCGGTCGGCTCCGGTGCCGGTGACACCGCCGACTTCGCTGGCGCCATGAGCGGCAGTGACTTCCAGGTCTTCGATGAGTTCGGCAACTCAATCAGCGGCAACCTCTCCGTCTTCGAACTCACCGACCGCACCAACTCATTGATCCGTCCCGGCATCGAGGGTCAGGGCATCATCAGGGACATCGTGTTCAGCGGCCCCACCTTCCAGGATATCACCACGAGTGACCTGGAAACGAGCGGCACGATCTTCACCTTCACCTTCGTGATCGAGACCGTGCCTGGTGATCCTGTCACGCTTGAGGAGTACCTCGCCAGCAGCGGCCTGGGCGGCCTTGCCGTTGAGATCGAGACGATTGAGATGCGCATCAAGGAGTTCCCGCTTCCCAGCGCCACGGGACTCGCGGTCGCGGGTCTGGCACCGTTCGTGATCTGCGCTGGCAGGCGACGCGGATCCTGACGAGCAACGCCCCAGGATTCGAACTGGGGATAGGTCTCTTCGTCACAGACAAGTGCAGGGACGTAGCGAAGGCGGTGCGCCTCCCTGGGGCTGGTGGAGAGTAGAGAGCCGGGGACGTGGCCATCGGTGCAGGGACATCGGCTGCCCAGGGCTCTCAGGAATCCCAAGTCTTGATGTCAGATAGCAGACACCGGGCTCCTATGTCTGTATGCGGACCGGCGATTGAGGCCAGTCAATCCCCTCAGCCGGCTCGCTCGCAGGAACCACCCACCGCCTTGCAGGAGCCGTCCCATGCCACGTTTCAAGACCACCCAACTTGCTGCCTTCACTTTGTGCGTCGCTTTCGCCGGGCCCGTCCTCGCGGAGGACTTTGGCCAGACCGGCTCGGCGCTCACCTACACCTGCTTCCCCGATGAGACCCACTCGGGCGGGACGGTCTTCGTGCGGGAGACCGTGCACGCCGCGACCGGCGCGCCGAACACCGCGCCGGCCTTGCCCATCAACGTGGGCGGGGACAAGGAGTGCCGGTACTACGAAGCTGACTACGCCCCCAGTCATGCCTACGCCCTGATGACCGGCATCCCCGAGAACGACCTCGCGGACGGCGTGATTGACGGGTATATCGCCGCCGCCATGCCCGTGCCCTGGGGTTCGCGCGATGCAGGTTTCGTCCTTCGCGGCCAGGAAGGCGGCAACGGCATGAACTGCT
>SWCB01004681.1_pt1 | contig 22689 bp, 19 predicted proteins | sample 4692901 | NCBI WGS metagenome assembly SWCB01 (sample SAMN10267276, study PRJNA491770) | bioreactor metagenome | isolation source: DHS bioreactor inoculated with subseafloor sediment | place: Japan: off Shimokita Peninsula | collected 2006-08 | reverse complement strand
TGTACCGATGGCGCTGCGGTTTATAACGCCTTCTGTAAAGAGTTGGGAATTACACATGAAGTCATTCACAGCCAAGGTCCCCGAGCGCGAGGTGTTTTTCACATTCAGAATGTGAATGCCTTTGATAGTCGACTCAAAGGGTGGATGTATCGATTTCATGGAGTGGCAACAAAGTATTTGGGGAATTATTTAGGCTGGCGTCGGATGCTAGAGCGTTATCGTTCAGAAATAACCCCAGAAGACTGCTTATTAGAAGCTGCTGGACGCATGCCGCAACAGCTTATTCAGACATAGCCTTTTTAGCCCTCTTCCTTTATATGTTTTTTATGATTTTCTCATTAGCATCCGAATGTTTTTCTTCATATTCTCACAGCCTCATTCATCGTAAGAACGTTCCCTTATACCAAAGACTCCTTATATACGTGGCATGCTTTATGTATGTGTATTTACAGTGGGTGCTATTTGAAATTAAAGCGTTATTTGAAACGGAAGGTTTGAATTTAGTGAGTGTTCGTGAGAGGTATGAAATGAAAACGATATACCTTGTTTGTGATATTACTTTGCATAAGGGAACAAGTTTTTTTGATTATTTGTATCAGTTAGAAACGACAGAATACCACTTTGTGCTCGTTACGCCAGATATCACAAGAGATGCTAGGAATGCGTTGGAAAACAAAGGATATAAATACGAACGGGTGTCGAATGTCGTTCAGTTAATGCTTTTGCTACGAGAAAGTCCTGCAAATATGATTCACTTCCATTTTTACGGTATAGGGCATTTGTACTTATTGTGTTCAAGACTACTTTGTTCGAATATCATTTTGACTGCGCATCAATCGTTACCCAAAGAAAAACAGCCTCTTAACGTGAAATGTCGGTCAATAATACAATCTGCTTTGATGAAGGTGAAACGTAGAATACTTATTCTTTTTTTAAGGCGTACAGTGGCGGTTTCATCGTTTATTAATCGTTGGCTTATAAATGATATTCCGAGTCGCTCTGTAGTTAAAATTGAAAATGGAATTAATTTTCAACGTTTTTCTTATGTTGATCTACCGCCTGTTTCTACTACGTTAAATTGTTTTTTTGTTGGTCACTTATCTGAAGAAAAAGGTGTTTGCAAATTACTGTACTTATTCTCTGATTCTGAAATATCAAAGGTGGCCAATATCAGTATTATTGGTGATGGCCCAATGCAAGAAGAGGTCAAACAAGCGGCAAAGAAATTTTCATCCATTACCTACCTTGGTCCATCAGAGTATGTTGAACAAGACTTAACAGGTGCACACCTTTTGCTTGTTCCATCCCAATGGCAAGAAGCATTTGGCTATGTAGCGGTTGAAAGTATGGCGATGGGACGTCCTGTTCTCGCTCAGCCTACAGGTGGATTAGGTGAGTTGTATTCACATAGTAATCATAGCTGGTATGTTGATTTTAATGATAAAGGTGCCGTTGAAAAATTACTTAAAACATTATTGTCTCAGCCTGAATTAATAAGAATAACAGGTATTAAAGCGCGCAGATGGGTTCATGAACACTATTCTTTAACACGTCAAATAAATCAAACTCATGCACTCTATTCTGAATTGCTTAATTAACGTAATGAGTAGGGGATATCTTTGATAAAGGAGCGACATATGATTAATACACTCAGACGGAATATAAAAAAACAAGACTCAGTAGTGAGTCAGCTTCTTTATCGTATAGTGAAACTTGCAAAATACGGGCAGCTACCGCCATTAACAATACTCTATAAGTTTGTTTATTTATGTTACAAATTGATGGGTATCGCTTTTCACCGTTGCATGAATTTATTCATTTATCTTCCTATGCTGCAATCGCAATTAACTCAATACGCAAAGGGTTTGCAACTTGAAAATGGTATGCCATTAATTGTTGGCCCGGTTTCAATTTCTATCGGTAATAATGCTTGCCTTAATGGTGCAATGAGTATTCATGGACATCCTGATAATGAACAGTGTCAGCTAGTGATTGGGGATGATTGTTATATTGGCTGGCAAACGGGTATTACCGTTGGTACCAAGGTCATTATTGGTAATAACGTGATGATTGCAGGTAGAACAATGATAAGTGGCCATAGTGGTCATGGCGTGAGTATTGATGAACGTGATAACCCTAAAATGGCTGATTTAGTTATAGAAGACAATGTGTGGTTATGTACTAATTGTCACATTGTTCGGCCGGTTCATATTGGTAAAGGCTCTGTTATTGCTGCTGGGTGTATTGTGACGAAAGATGTACCAGAAAATGTATTATTTGGCGGTAATCCTGGCAAGGTGATTCGCTATTTAAATACCTAGCAACATGTATTAACTCTTCTTTTTTTTCGCTTTTTAGTCCCTAATATTGAATGGCTATAGGTAATTTAATGACGTTATTACATGAAAATCTGTTCTCACAATTGAAAGATCAAGGTGTTGTTGTACTGCCTGATTTGATAAAAAGTGAACAATTAAGTGCAATGAGAAATGCATTTGAATGTCAGCTGCAACAACCGAGTTTTAATGCGTGGCAAGGTTATCATCAAACAGATCGGCGCCGATTGATGCTTGATCAATTATTGACTGTTGAACAAGGTTTTGTGGATGTAGCCTTACTTTCTTTATTGCAGGTTTTAGTTAAACGTTACTTAGGTGAATCGGCTTGTTTACAAGAGGCAAAAGGGTGGCAAAGTTTACCTTTTAAGGATAATTTTCATCCCCTTCACCGAGATGAATGGTATTGCCGCAATCATTATTATGAGCAGAAAAAGCCGATGTCATTGAAGCTCGGCTTGTACCTTGATGACGTTGATACGGGGGCTTTTGCTTATATTCCAGATTCACACAGGAATGTGGGTGGGGATCATGGCACTGTCGACGAGCTATCAACACTAATCACGGGAAAAGCAGGCACGATGTTCTTGTTTGATCCTGAAGGATTACATCAGCAAAGTTTTCCAAATTTAAAAAAACGTAATGCCGCCTTTTTTCATTTTTTTTCTATCGATATTGTATTGTCACAAAACTTTATCCGTTGGGGGCGTTTTCGTCAGTTATTAATTGAGTCAAGCTATTTACACTCATGTTCGCCAGAGCAATTAGCCTTTCTTGGTATTGGTCGGCAGCCATCAACTCACCCTATTGAGATTCAGCATTTTCGCTGGGCGCGTCATTCAATAAATGGTTTAGTGCGTGGAATCAATGAAGGGCAATATTGGTTTCAACGCGTGCAAGCACGGCTTAGCCGTCGTTAAAAGGGTAGTACGAACTTTCGATCATTCAATGTTGTTAGAGTGGGAGTCAAACAACACCTCATTTAAAAAGCCCGTACTACATATTCATATCTACAGTGTCATATTGGAATTGAGCTGCCAGTTACCACCGAGGGCTTTGTGCAACCCTACCGCGACCTGAGCAGTCTGTAAGCGTGCGGTAACAACACGATCTTGTAATAAGTGCTGCTGACGCTGTGCATCTAATACTGACAAATAATCCACTAAACCGGCTTCATAAAGTGACTCCGCTTTTGATACTGCACGATCTGTTTTCTGCTTAGATTCTAATACTAGCGATTGATACTCCTGACTATTACCGTAGCCTTGAAGTAAGGTTTCTACTTCGCCAATCGCATTGTTGACTGCGTATTGATAGGTAAGAGCACTGTTTTTAAAACGGGCTTCTTGAATATCGACCATGGCATCGCTTCGTCCACCATCAAAAATATTCCAACTTACCCCTATACTGGCAATCCATGCGGTTGAACCACTGCTAAATACGTCATCGAAATCACTTGCCACAAGACCAGGTGCGCCAGTTAAGAAAAACTTCGGATATTTAGCCGCAATCGCTGCGCCTAATTCCTCATTTATCGCTGCCATTTCACGCTCTGCAATACGTAAATCAGGGCGGCGTTGTAGTAAGTCTGATGGTAATCCTACTGGGATTAAACCAGACATTTCAGGCATTTTGTTTGCCGAGTTTTTTTTGAGCCTCTGGTGTATTTGTGACGGTGTGTCACCGAGCAAAATTGCTAAGCGTTGGCGGTGCACATTTTCAGCTGTTGCCAGTTGTGGCACGACGGCTTTCGATGCGGCAAACATGGCTTTCGCGCGTGCCAGATCTAACTCAGAACCGTACCCACTCGCGAGTACTTTTTGCACTAATACCAGCGTGATTTTTTGATCTTTCACTGTTTGCATTGCGATTGTTTTTCGTTCTTGAGCCCCCCGCATTTGCAAGTAGTTATGAATCACATCGGCAGTGATAGCAGTATTTAAGCCTTCACGGAAAATGATTGCCTGTTCTTTTCGTATCGAAGCGGCTTGAGCTTGGCTATTGATACGGCCAAATAAATCCACTTCCCAAGCAATGGTTGCCCCAGCGAAAAAACTATTTTGTTTAGCATCCATTAATGGCACACCCAATGGGTTATTAGCTGAAACCACCGGACCTAATAACGGGTCATTATCACTGAACTGCGCCGTACTGTAGCCAGCACCTAGACTAACGGTTGGCACTTTAAATGACTCTATGGCTTGTTGGTAAGCCTGTGCCGCTTTAATGCGTTCCGCTGCCATTTTTAAGGGAATATTCTGTTGTTGAGTATCTGCAACCAACTGATTCAAAACAGTATCATCAAACTGATACCACCATGGCGTATTATTCTGTTGAGTATCGAGTTGAGATTGAGCCTTTTGCTGATCATCTTGTACGGTACCGTTTGTATCTTGGTATAAATACTCAGTATCAATTGTATGCTCTGGCTTTTGATAATCAGGCCCTACGGCACACCCCGTTAGCGTCAATGCAAGTACAAGTGCAATCGGAGACCACTTAAGCGTTTTCATATTGACTCTCCTCTGCTTGAGCTTCTGTTTTCGGACGATAGAACAAACGATACAACGCGGGCATTACAAACAGTGACAGTACCGTTGCTGCAGCTAAGCCTCCGATAATCGTGGCGGCCATTTGGTCGAACAAGCGGTCAGATAATAATGGAATCATACCCAGAGCGGTGGTGAGTGCGCCCATTGAAATAGCCATGGTTCGGTTGAGTGTTGCTTCTTTAATGGCCTCATCAAGTTCACGGCCATTAGCACGCTCTAATTCGATTTGATCCATTAACATGATGCCATTTTTGATAATCATGCCTGATAGTGTGATAGCGCCAATGAGTGCCATAAATCCAAAGGGTTTATCTAACAATAACAAGGTCCATGTTGCGCCAGTAGCAGCAAGAGGAAGCGTGATTAAGATAATAACGGGCTGTTTAAAGCCATTAAATAAGGCAACCATAATGATGACCATAATAAGCATCGCTTTAGGCATTTGCTTTAAGGTGTCAGTGATCGAGCGGTGCTCATCGTAGTATTCACCTCCCCATTCAAACTGATAGCCAACAGGTAATGTAATAGATTCAATCGATTGAGCCAGTTGCTTACGCACATCAGATGCAGTGGCACCGCTGACATCCGCTTGTACCGTGATTGCTGGTAAGCGATTACGTCGCCAAATCATGCTCTGCTCAGTCTTTAGCTCAAAGTCATCAACCACTTGCCCTAAAGGTACGCTGTGCATGCCGAGAAGCGAACGAACGGGCAGTGTTTCCATCGAGCCTATATTGGCTTCGGCACTTCGCAGCTTGATAGGAATAAGCTCATCCCCTTGATGAAGCTGACTTAATGTGACGCCATCGGTTGCACGTTTCATCGCAAGCGCAATATCGGTACGGTTTATACCTGCACGACGGGCTTGTTCTTGATTGATGATCGGTACAATGACTTTGCTAGGTTGACGCCAATCATCGCGGATATATTTCGTATGAGGGTTAGCCGCCATAATGGCTTGGGCCTGCGTTGATAATTGCTGCAATACCTCTGGGTCTGGGCCAATAAAGCGCGCCTCAATACTGTATTTATCTTTGGTTGCGAGCTTTAAAGGACGAAAACGTGGTTCTGCATACGGGAACTCAGCTTTAAGCCATGCATCACCTCGAAGAGTTAATGCCGTTATAGCTTCATAGTCTGTCGTGTTAATAACAATTTGACCATAGCTTGGATCATAAGGTTCTGGTTCAACGGTGACCGAGAAACGAGGTGCACTAGCACCGACATAAGCTGAAATAGTAGTGACTTCTGGCTGTTTGATTAGCCATTGTTCTATACGTTTCATATCTGTCGAGGTTTGCTCTATTTGGGCGCCATTAGGTAGCCAGTAATCAAGAAATACCATTGGGCGATCAGAGCTAGGAATAAAGTTAATTGCAACGTTGGGTACAGCAATACCAGTAGCGACTAATAATGGGATCAATAATGCTAATGTTTTTAGCGGATTCGTGACAGTCCAAGAGACGGCGCGAGAGTAAGCTGAGGCTTTAGGATCTGATACTGCTCCTTCTTTGATTTTTTTGGGTTTAATCCATAACCAACACATAAGCGGTGTCACTGTCATGGCAATAAGCCAAGAAAACAGTAGCGATGAGCAGACAATTAGAAAGACGGAACTGGCAAATTCAGCAGAATCTGTTTTTGAAAATAGAACAGGGCTCGAGCCCATAATCGCAATAACGGTAGCACCTAGTAGAGGTACGCCAGCCCCTTTCACTGATTCAATTGCCGCCTTAGTGCGATCTACGCCTTTATTGAGTTTAACAATGAACATATCGGTGATGACGATGGCATTATCCACCAACATCCCGAGCGCTAAGATGAATGTGCCAAGCGAAACCCGTTGCAAGTCGATACCTGCGACATACATGTAAATTAAGGTGAGGAGTATGGTCAGTAATAAGCTTGAACCGACAATGACTGCGCTTTTAAAGCCCATAAAAATCAGTAGAACAATAACAACAATCGCGACACTTTCGATTAGGTTAGTCACAAAGTTATTGATTGATTTACTGACTTCATCAGGTTGAAAAGCAATGGTGCCAATTTCGACCCCAATAGGTAATGTTTGCTGATATTCATTAATGATGCTGGTGATTGAATCGCCCAAAGACACGACGTTAACGCCACTAATCGGGCTAACCGCCAGGGTGATGGCATCGTAACCATTAAAGCGACTTTCTGATAATGCTGGGGTTTGGTAGCCCATAGAAACATTGGCAATATCACCAAGGCGGATCAAGCCTGTACTGAATTTACTCACACCGCCTTTAATCATCAAACTACGAATATCATCGAGTGATTTAAATGCGCTGCTTTGATCTATTCGAATACGCTCAACGCCTGCTGCGTAACTGCCCGCATCGAATGTCATGTTTTGGCTGGTCAGTTGGTTGACGACTTGCGCGGCTGAAATCCCGTATTCAGCTAAACGCTCGTCGGGTAAATCGATATTAACCACTTGATTGCGTACACCATGAAGCTCAATTTTCTTTATGCCTTCAACGGTTTTTAAGCGGCGTTGAAGCTCTTTGGCGTACAAACGTAATTCTGATGGTTCGATACCGTCACCATAAACAGAAAACAACATGCCATACACTTCAGAAAACTCATCTTGTACAATACTGATTTGAGCCGTGGCTGGCAGGGTAAGTTTTACGTCATTCACTTTACGGCGCAGTAAATCCCATTGTTGTGGCAGATCTTTAGAATTGGTTGCTTCTTGCAGATCAATGAAAATCATCGAACTACCCGGACGAGACAATGAACGCAGTTTCCATACTGAGCCCATTTCTTGTAATCGAGTTTCAATTTTATCGGTGACTTGTTGTTCTACTTCTTGCGCTGATGCCCCTGGGTAGAGTGTTACTACCACGGCGCTTTTTACGGTAAAAGAAGGGTCTTCTAATTTTCCGAGTTTAAAATATGAACCAATACCTGTAATCACACACAATACGCAGAAAAAAACCACGAAAGTGCGTTGCTTAATAGCAAATCCCGCTAAATTCATCGTTCTGTTCCTTATTGGGTGATCTTGATTGTTTCAGTTTTGCCAACCTGAATACCGGTTTTTAAAAAATGCACACCCGCAGTCACTACTTTGTCGCCTGCTTGTAGTTTGCCTGTAATACAGGCTTTATTTGCATTGAGGGCATTAACTGATACTGGCGTTTGTACTGCAATATTGTCTTTAACGAGAAAAACAGACTGTTGATCATTGCTTGATAGCAGTGAGGAATATGGCACGCAATATTGGTTGTTCATTTGCTGAAAAGGCACATCAAGCTGAATGGCCTTACCGGCCAATAAGCTATCGTCAGTCTGGCTTAACAAAAAGGTGACGGTGAAGGTTTGTTTGATCGGATCAGGAATGGTACTGATTTCTTTTAAGGTTGCAGGAATAGATTGTTGGCTGCCGTACCAGCTTACGTTTATTTGTTGCTGGTTAGTGTGTTCTGTTTGTTGAAGGTCGCTATTACCTTGGCTTTGGCGCTGCTGAATTTGCGCTCTTTTTATCGAAATAAATTGATTAGCTAGATTCTCTGGTACATCAATCACCGCTTGTAATTGGTTAGGCTGATGCAAGGTAAAAGCTGGAATGCCAGGGGCCGCTTGTTCAAATTGGTCAAAGAAACGATGGCCAATTACACCATCAAACGGGGCTTTTAGCTCAGTATAAGACAATGCATCTTGGGCTTTCCTTAGATTTTGCTGTACGACTTGTACCATGGCTTTACTGCGTTCGTAGCCACTGATTGCACGATCTAAATTGACTTCAGCAATGGCGTTATCTCCCGTTGCTTGTTTCACGCGTTTTAGTTCTATTGCTGCGAGTTTATGGGCTGCTTTTGCTTCTGCTAAACGGGCGTCTAATTCTAATACGGTAACTTGGTAATCATTCGGATCGAGGCGGGCAATAACCTGACCTTGCAAAATAGTGTCACCCGCATTAAATAATATTTCGGTAATGGTACCCGGAACACGAAAAGCCAGATTGGCAGAATCAGCAGATTCAAGCACACCTGAAAAACGTTTAACACTGGTGCTATCGAACGCATTTAATTGCATTACTTGAATAGGGCGAGGGGATTTATCTGCCGTCATGGCCGGTGCATCAGTACAACCTGATAAGATAGCCGCTGTAATTGGTGCTACTAGGCATAAGACGAGTTTCTTTTTAAATCTACTTTCTTGTTTTATATGCGATAAATTTTTCATTATTGACTCCCACTGTCATTATGGGGGCCAGTCTAATCGGTTCATTGCAATAGATAATCATGCCAACGCATGAATAACTGTCTCGATAATCATGACAATTAAAGTTTATTTGGTAACTCTTGTAATAGTAAATCAATCAATAAACGAGTGGCGTGGCTGATGCCGTGACGATCTGGATACAATAACCACACGTCATCTGCACGAGATTGATATTGAGGTAAAACGCGAACCAAAGCTCCACTTTCCATAGAGGCAAGTGCAAGCAGTGGAGGTAAAATACCAATCCCCCGTCCATCTAGCATGGCTCGGCGTATAAAGCCGATATTATTACTGGCGAGGCGAGATTTAACTTTTACTTCTTCATCAATCAAGTCCCAATTATCTTCTAATGTGCCATCTGGCCAGCGATAACAAATGCATTGATGAGTGGCGAGTTCAGCCAATGTATTTGGCATGCCATATTGTTCGATATAACTTGGGCTAGCTAAGAGCATTCGGCCGAGTTGAGCAATATGACGGGCAACAAAGCTAGAGTCATGAAGTTTACCTGCATGAATAGCAAGATCTAACCCTTGCTCATACATATCGGTATAGCAGCTGTTGGTCGAGCGAATGTCTAGATCAATTTCAGGATACATATCTTGGAATTGGTAGAGAATATGCTGAATGGCTTCGTCACTTTCAGGTAATAACCCCAGTTTCACTTTACCGGCTGGGCGAACATCAAGTTTGAGCAAAGTATCATTGGCTTTTTGGTAAGCCTCTAAAACAGTTAATACTTCTTTGTAATAAGCTTCACCATGCTGACTTAAGCGCAATTTTCGTGTAGTACGGAAAAAAAGTTGAGCATTGAGTGATTTTTCAAGCTCACCAATTCGGCGGCTCACATTGGCACGTGGTAAATCCATAACATTTGCAGCAGCCGTAAAACTACCCAGTTGAACCACAGTTGTGAACAGTTTTAGATCATCAATACGCATGATATTCACTTAAAGTGATGACAGATAAAAAATCATTTTGAAGCAGTCTGGTTAACGGAGCAATAAAATCATGCTGTTATTCCATATTTCCGTAGTTTACTTTGTAGCGTTGTTCTGGGTATTTTAAGTTGTCTTGCCACTTCGCTATGGTTGTTTTTATATCGTGCCATTGCATTCGATAATAATTGTTTTTCATAGCTCGCAAGGTGCTCGGTGAGTGATTCTGGGATTTCACTGTTTTTTATTGGTAACTTTTCTTGATAATGCGTAATGGGCTCTATTGCTGTGAAAGGCTGTGTTAATGTGTCGAGGTGATATTGATTCAGTGCATCATCATTGGTTTGTGAACACATTAACATGCTACGGAGTACTACATTTTCTAGCATCCTTACATTTCCAGGCCATGACCGTGACTCAAGAGATCGGATAAAGTCTGGTGTATAGCCATTAATGTGGGTGTTTAACAATGGATTATGTTTACGGATAAAAAACTCAACCAAGTGTGGAATATCATCTAGCCTATTTTGCAGCGAGGGGAGAACAACCATACAAACACCGAGACGATAGAATAGGTCTGAGCGTAATTGTTTTTGTTGGATCGCTACCTCTGGTTGTTCATTCATCGCGACGATATAGCGAATGGTGACTTTTTTTTCATCGTTCCCCCCCAAAGGTCGAAAGTAACCATCTTGAACAACTCGCAGCAGTTTGCTTTGTACTTCAATCGGCATTGAGTTGATTTCATCTAAAAACAACGTACTGCCATTCGCTAATTCTAATAGCCCTTTTTTATTTTCAGCCCCGGTAAATGCCCCTTTTACTGTTCCAAATAGGGTACTTTCAATTAAGGTTGGCGGGATTGCACCACAGTTGATCGTTACCATCGTACTATTTTTTGCCGCACTGTTTAGGTGTATATACCGAGCAACTAATTCTTTCCCTGTACCTGTTTCACCAGCGATCAAGACAGGGAGCGGTGTCTGAGCGAAACACTTCGCATCTTTGAGTAACCGCTTGAACAGTTTATTTTGCGTGACAATTTGAAGATCTTGATTAGGCAGGGAACGCGTTTCTTTTAAGGTCTCAGTCAAATGGATCACATGATCGGTTAACTCTCTCAAGTTACTGATGTCATGAACGACTTCGATGACAAACATTATCGTGTTATCAGGGTTAACTATGGGAAATGTTGACGAGGTTAGGGTCATTACCTTACCTGCAGGTGTCTGGTAGCTTTGTGCTTTGTTCCAAATTGGCACATTGCTATTTAGTACCATGATCATTGAACTTGAGCTTCTTGTTAGGCTTGGAAAAGCATCTAGCAATTTTCTATGAAGTACTTTTTCTACCTCTACACCATCAAGTCTTGCACTCATTTCGTTATAGGCAATAATTGTTTCTGCAGCATCGATAATAATGTACGAGCTGGACATGCGATCGAATACAGCCATTATTTGGGAAAGAAAAGGCAGTAAAGGTGTTGAGATTTTCTCTATCATTACCATGTTCCAAGCTGACGATATATCGTCATATTAAATCATTATTTTATCGCCAATATCGCGAAGTGATTCACAGTAATGTCTTATTAATCAATAACATTTTCATAGGTGCTGAAATTTCACCACTGACGATATTTCGGCATGGCATAAGTTGTTGTTTTTATATGTCATTTGGATGTAGCTTATTGATTTTTAACGCGTTAAATATTTGGTTTTATTGTGGCATAGTTCTCGCTTATAAGTAATTACTTAGCGTTAAAAACGGATAATAAAAGGAATGATTATGTTTAATTACATTATTGCGCGTACCCCTTGTAAAGCACTTATCGATGGTATTTCATCTGCAGATGATGGTAAACCAAACTACGAGCTGGCGATGAAACAGCATCTAGCATACTTAGATGCGCTCAGAATGTGCGGTGTTGAAATATTGTTACTTCCTCCCCTCGAAAATTATCCAGATTCTGTTTTTGTTGAAGATCCTGCGTTGTGTACCAAGCACTGCGGTATCGTAACCCGTCCGGGGGCGGACAGTCGTCGTGGGGAAATTGATTCAATTGAACCTGCACTTCGTCGTTTCTATGGTGATAACGTCGAGCGAATTGAAGCCCCTGGTACGCTTGATGCCGGTGATGTCATGATGGTTGGAGACACCTTTTACATTGGTCTGTCGGCACGTACTAATGCTGAAGGTGCTAACCAATTGGTAGCCATACTTGAAAAGCACGGTCTAACTGGTCGCTTAGTCACAATGGAGAAGGTTTTACACCTGAAAACTGGGTTGGCCTACCTTGAAGATGGCAATTTACTGGCTGCTGGTGAATTTGTTGATAAGCCTGAATTCTCACATCTTAATATTATCGAAATTCCTGAAGACGAAAGCTACGCCGCTAACTGTATTTGGGTAAACGGCAACGTCATTATGCCAAGTGGCTATCCGATCTCTGAGAGTAAGATCCGTGACCTGGGGTATAACGTGGTAACGGTTGATACTTCAGAGTACCGAAAAGTCGATGGTGGCGTTAGCTGTATGTCATTAAGGTTTTAGGGCGTTATAAGGAGGGCAGGATGCCCTCTCTTTAAGGAGAAAGAAGATGGCTCGGCAGAGTGAGAGTAAACTAGGGTTATTGGCAATGACGGCTCTTGTAACTGGGGCGATTGTTGGTAGTGGGATCTTCAGTCTGCCGCAAAATATGGCTGAAGGAGCGGGAGCTGGCGCGATCATTATTGCTTGGATTATCACTTTCTTTGGCATGATAACCTTGGCTAAAATATTTCAATGGTTGTCGATCAACCGTTCAGATATTGATGATGGTGTTTATGGTTACGTTCGAGAGGGATTCGGTGACTACCTTGGCTTCAATGCCGCATGGGGATATTGGATTTCGGTTTGGGTTGGTAACGTTGGTTACCTTGTCGTAATTTACAGCGCACTCGGTTCATTTCAAGCTTTTGACTTCTTTGGTGACGGCAGTACTTTTCCCGCTATGGTTTGCGGCATCATTACATTGTGGGTACTGCACTTTTTTGTGTTACGCGGTGTTCAATCCGCAACGACACTGAATATTATCGTGACTATCGCAAAAATAATCCCAATTCTGTTATTTATCTTACTCGTTGCATTAGCATTTAAAATTGAAACGTTCCAAATTGATTTTTGGGGATCTCCTGAACTCGGATCTGTGACTAGTCAGGTTAAAAACACCATGCTTTACACTGTGTGGGTATTTTTAGGCATTGAGTGTGCCACGGTTTATGCGTCCCGCGCTCAAAATATGCAGGTTGTAAGCCGGGCAACGATCTTAGGGTTTCTGATTACAATCACTCTTCTTATCTGTGTTTCTTTGCTTTCTCTCGGCGTAGTACCACAAGCTGAACTTGCAGGAATGAAAAATCCATCAATGGCGCAAGTTCTTGAATTTGCAGTTGGTCCTTGGGGAGGTGTACTGATTAATATTGGGTTGATTGTCTCAGTTGGTGGGGCATTGCTGGCATGGACAATGATATCTAGTGAAATGCTCTTTCTTGCAGCTAGAGGATCTAAAAATACTGCACCATCTATTTTTGGAAAACTGAACAGTAAACAAGTGCCTGCCAATGCAATGTGGCTGACTAATAGCCTTATCTCGCTATTTTTAGTTATTAATTATGTTAATGATGCTGGTTATAATATCTTGATTCAACTGGCCTCATCGATGGCGCTAATACCATACTTGTTGTGTGCTGGTTTTGGATTGAAGCTTGCGCTTAAGAATAAACAACATGCGGTCTCTTTACTGCTGATGACATCAATTGGTTCTGTTTACGGTTTATGGCTGATCTATGCTGGTGGGTTAGACTACCTATTATTGTCGCTATTACTTTATTCGTGTGGATTACCATTCTTCTTCCGTTCAAGAAAAGAACGCGGGCTAAGTTTTCTTATTAGTCCAATTGAAAAGGTTTTAGCTGCGATGGTTATCGGAGGGGCTCTTACTGCTTTGTATTTGATTCTTTCAGGTACTTTGTCACTTTAGCTGTTAGCTATGTATTCTATATTACATATAGGCAGTATTTAAAACGATAAGGTTGCCACAAGGGCGACCTTATCGGTATTAACTTCAACGCCAGCTTAGATGAACATTATTGGCAATCTTGCGTCATGCTGCCAAGCGCTGCTGGTTGTGTCATAGTGTATTTACCCTTTAGGTTTCGGTATACACGTGTATTCCACACTTCACCATTATCTAACTCAAAATCAATCGCATAGTTTATGCCGTTTACAACTTGCGTTTTTACATCCAAAATTTTGGATAATTGTGCTGATGTATTCATCATGGCTAACACACTGTCTACCGCAGCTGTTGCTTCTGGTGTTACAGCTGAATCATGCCACCCACCTGCCATACCCGCTTCGGTATTACAAAGTGGGTTGATACTTTTCTCTTTTGCTATCGTTGCTTGCGTCGATTGTTGTGAACATCCAACCGCAGTTAGAATACAGAATGATAAAACCAAGGCTAATCGTTTTTGCATGCGAGAGAATTTCCCATAATTTATATACAGCAAGGCAAACATCCTCACTGATAAGATGTGAATATATTTAATAATAAATCATCGTTCAAATAATTTATAAAATGAACTTTCAATTTCAACCTTGTACTGTACAGATTGATAGTCAGGGAATTGTCATGATTTCACTGGTAAATTATTTATCGCTCTTTGGGGCTATCGGTAGACTGTCAGTAAGGTGATTACTTAACAAACATAGAGTAAGCTTGTTCGGTTATTATAATAAATGTATAAAATATCAAAAATTGGACTTGAATAATGATTATTGACCATGATTCTAGATTTAATGTCGATGATATAGATACGCCGATTATTGGCATTGCTGCCGATGTTGGTCGTCACGATTCAGGCATGCACCAACATCAAAAAGCACAACTTTTGTATGCTCCAGCGGGCTGTATGACAATTACGTTAGATAATAAGCAGTGTGTATTACCGCCAACGAGAGCCGCTTGGATTCCTGCGGGTACTGTTCATTGTGCTCAAATGCGTAACGTTGTCGCGTATCGTTCAGTGTATTTTGATGTCGCGACCTTTCCAGCATTGCCAAGTAAAATGAAAATTATTGGGGTTAATACATTGCTACAGGCGCTTATCGAAAGAATGGCTATGTGGGAGTGGGATATGCCAGCTCAGCTGCAAAATAATATTTCTGCGTTATTTATTGAAGAGTTAGCGGCAGCGCCAGAGCAATCATTACAATTAGTATTGCCGACAGATGGGCGATTGATTCTGTGGTTAGATTCATTGCAATCGGGTAGTAAAAACCCTCAACAGTTGAACCAAATGGCACACGAGATAGGTGCTAGCGAGAAAACAATTACCCGTATCTTTACCAAGCAAACAGGTATGTCTTATCAAGCGTGGCGACAGCAATGGCGTCTACATGGTGCAATAGAGCAATTAGCGGAAGGTAAGAGTGTGTCTGATGTGGCTTTTGCGTTGGATTTTTCGAGTGACAGTGCTTTTATCAGCTTTTTTAAACAACACTTAGGTGACACGCCAAGCCAGTTCATGCGATCGAAAATAGAATAAGGTATTCATTGAGTGCGTGGCCTATTAATAATCATTTTTTGATAAACAGCTAAAAATATTTCCCCGGTGTTTCGCCAAACTGTTTTCCAAACGCAGCAACAAAAGCAGATAAAGATTCATATCCGCACTCCATGGCGACTTGGGTAACGGGCATCGCTTGTTCTAATAAATTTAATGCAGAAAGTAGCCGTAAGCGTTGTCGCCATTGTTGAAAGGTTAAACCTGTTTCTTGTTTGAATAACCGGCTGACGCTACGCCCAGATAACCCCACTTTATGACCAATCTGATCAATATTAATCTGTTCACCAGTGTGAACTTGTAGGTAATCAAAAATAGCCAATAAACGCTTATCACTTGGCATCGGTAATTGTGTTTGTGCTTGGGGTAAATCATCAAGTGTATCTAATAGTACATTTGCGAGACGATTTTCTTTTCCATTAAGTTTGTACTCACTATCAAAACAGCCAAAGCGTAGTACGAGTTCTTTCGCCAAAGAACTGACTTCACAAACACATGCGTTGTGCCAACATAAATTTATTAAACTACCCGTTCGTATATATAAACTGCGCATTTGAGCAGCACCGCTTGAAATAACTTGGTGCTCAACCCCTTCAGGCACCCAAATGGCGTATTGCGGTGGTGCAACAAAACGACCCGCGTGAGTATGTACAACAAGCACGCCTTTTATTGCGTAAGACCATTGCCCCCATGCATGCGAATGCCACAGTGTTTGCGTTCCTGAGTGATCCCAGTTTTCACTGCGAGCATACACAGGGCGTGGTAACTGTGTTAATGCGGGAATAGAGCGATGTTGTCTTTTATTCGACATTTACTAGCAACTTATCGATAGCGAGAAATAATGATATTAGTATCCTACTTATAGAAAGTCATCACTATCGAAAGGATATAATATGGGATCTGCCTGTATTCAATACATAAAAAAAGAATGGTTCTTAATGGGAATGTTAGCCGCAATTGCATTGGCTGCTATCTTACCGTCATTAGGGCAATCGGGCGGTTTATTGCATCTCGATACCATTACAGGTTTAGGTATCGCTTTAATCTTCTTTTTACACGGTGTTGGCTTATCGCCACAAGCGATCAAACAAGGTATTAGCAATTGGCGTTTGCATATCTTTGTACAAAGCGCGACGTTTATTGCGTACCCCTTATTATGGTTGTTATTAGGCCCTGCTTTTCAAGCTGTTATGCCATCGGCATTGGCTTTTGGTTTTTGCTATTTGTTTGTCTTGCCAAGTACAATTTCTTCATCTGTCGCAATGACCAGTGTTGCCAAAGGAAACGTGCCTGCTGCGATATTCAATGCATCGTTATCGAGTTTGCTAGGCGTGTTAATAACGCCGTTTCTCATTCAACTATTCATGGGGATGGAAGGGGTTAAGCTCGATATTCTCGATACCGTATTATCCATTTCAAAATTGCTGTTATTACCTATGGTTGTAGGGCAGCTTTGTCGACCTATTGCATTAAAAGTGCTGGAAAAAAGAAAAACAATTATTAATAAAATTGATAAATGGGTTATTTTACTGATTGTCTATAATGCCTTCAGTGATTCTGTTGCAGATGGTATTTGGCATGATTTTGAATGGCAAACATTGGGCGTTGCGTTAATCGCGGCCACGTTGGTTTTATTGCTGATGGTTCACAGTATTACATGGGCTGCTCGCCGTGCTGGTTTTAGCCGTGAAGATGAGATAACCGCTGTTTTTTGTGGCACCAAGAAAACACTGGCAGCCGGGGTGCCAATGGCGAAAGTGATATTCGGTGCAAACCCAATGTTAGGTATGATCTTGTTACCGATTATGTTTTATCACCAGATTCAAATATTTTATTGCGCAATACTGGCCAATCGTTATGCCAAGGAAGCAGATCTGGTAGTTGAAAAACAATAAGCTATTGGGCGACTTGTTGATCATGAATATTTTCTAATGCTTGAATCCGGCGGTATTGGTCGGATTCAAATGTGAGTTCACGCAGTGTTTGTATGGCTAGTAATTTCTCATCTTGGTTACTGTTTGTATTGAGTAATATCTGTTCTCGTTCTATTAAGTATTTATCAACTTGTTGCTTGAAGCTTTCTCGCTGCTGATCTAAATTTGTGAGCCGCATGGCTGCTTCACTGCCCACGAGCTCTTCCCGTATTAAGAACTGGCTTTGTGTATCCATATCTTTGGTTAATTCTAATTGGTTGAGTAGGCTAGCGTTGCGATAGCTTTCTTGTAAGTTGGGGGGGAACTGGTTTAATTCATCTTGCCAAAGTTGTTGGTAGTCAGCAGGCGATTGCGCTTGGTGTTTGAGCTCTTGTTGCTTTAAAGCGAGTTCGCGTAATTGGTTTTCTTCCCCAAATAATGCCTGTTGCTGCTCGGGGGTAAAGAATTGTCGCTGTATTTCTAATAACTGCTGATGTATTGCGAAAAGCTGAGAATTTACTGAGGTTGCACCGTTACTCGTCGTACGTTCTAAGGCAAATAATGCCGCCTTATAGTCGATATATTGTTGAAACAGTGCTTCATCGATTTTAACTGTGGGGTTTTGTTGTTCATTAAATTCGGCAAAATTCTTTTTTAGAGTATCAATGTCTTTTTCACCTAAACCAGAGAGAAAATATTCGAAGGTATCTCGATTAGAATCAACATCAATATTGGTATCGTTTTGCGAAGTGGCTTTGATTGCTGACGGTGCTGGCATCGATGTTGTTAACAAAGGTACTGCCTTATCAGTATTAAACAGGTGCAAGTTGAGTATGACCGCAGCAAAAATACAGATACCAGCAATACAGGTACCAAGCACGATAGATATTTTAAGTGCGGTCTTTTTCATGATTACAATCCTTGTAGCTGTAGGCGGTTAGCATGCTGGCGATAAAGGGTTTTAGGATCCGTTTCAAATAAATGATGAATACCTAGTAAACCGTTAATTTCATCGAGGTGATTCATTTTATAATCATCGCGAATAACCTTCCCAAGGTGTGAGCTACACTGACCCACGAGTCCATCATTCGGTTCATCGAATGCGAAGCCTAAAATCAACATCGCAGGATCAATAGGGTCGAGTACGTTGGTGTAGTTTGAAGTGCCCGTCCATGAGTAATAATACACCCCGTTATCGGCAACCCAATCACCGTCGCCACAGTCTGATGTTGGGATCCCTTCAGGGTATTTCTGATTAAACGCCAAAGAACCTGCGGTAGTTAAGGCTTCAAGTGATGCCAGTGGATCTTGGGGTAGATCACTGCCACCAGAAAGTAGCCCAATGAGTGTAGTTAACCCTCCAGCCAATTTAACCGCAATCCCTTCTGGTAATGAGCCTTCAGGAATAGTTCCTCGCATGATATCGGCAACAGTTGAACCTTTATTGACACCGCCAATACTAGTTACTGAAGCGACATATTGAGGGGCGACGGATGCGACATAACGTGCTGTTGGTCCGCCATGGCTATGCCCAATAAGATTTACTTTTTCAGCGCCAGTTACAGCAAGTACTTCTTCAACTTGTAAAAGCAGTTGTTCGCCACGTAGCTCTGAACTATTAGTAGCAGATATTTGGGCAACATAAACTTTAGCACCACTTTTACTGAGTTCTTGAGGGATACCGTAAAAGTAATCAAACCCTGCAAGTGAATCAAAACCAAATAACCCGTGCACTAAAACGATGGGGTATTGGGTTTCTGTGTAGCCTTTTTGGGTAGCATTGTCCGCACTGGTTGATGCTTGGCATGTGACTGCTGCTAAGCAAAGAGTGAGTAGTACAATTAATTGTTTCATTTATTCTTCCTTGTCTGACCTCCGATGAGTAATTGATGGTAGTTAATGAAAATACTCTTTCCGGGAATAATTTATAAACTGTGATCTTGTGTTGAAAATAAATCATTTTCTTGGTGAATATGATGCTTATTAAGTGCGTCTATTCATTGCCTTAGGTGGTTTTATTTCTCATTTTATGTCTGATAGGTCATTACTACTCGTCATTATTAGCGCCGTGAAAGTGTTTAATCCTCAATATTAATTCGGCTTAAATTTCGGTTTATGAATAGCGATTTTTCACGTTAAGGTAGGCGATATCTTATGCTATATTTTTCGTGGCGGTCTTCATAACTGTTTTCATATATTGCTTCGGGGTCATTCCAAATTGTTGCTGAAAGCGTTGGCTGAAGCGTGCTTCAGATTGATAGCCGCAACGCAGTGCAAGCTCAAGCTGTGTATACGAAAATTGCTGCATCAAGCTGAGCCCGTGCAACATGCGCACTTCAGCCAACACATCGCGAAATAGCGTATCTTCCTTGGCCAAGTGGCGAGTTAACGTCGCTTTGCTGGTCGAAAAGTGCCTGCAGGTTGCTTCGATAGAGTGGTGATCCGCAGGGTTAGCGGATAAATATCGGCTGACTTTTTCGCGCATCGACAAAGTAGATGCAGGAAAAAGTAAATGCAATACGCCTATCTCCAACAGCTGTTGATAGAAGGCATTTAAATAGTGCCGTTGCACCTCAATACTTAGCTTCTGTTTCACGATGGCAACTAATTGCGAGAAGACAAAATCGAGGGCTGCATCAGTAGCAATTAAGGGCTTTCCGATATGTGGTGGGTTATGGATCTTCTTATCGTTATGATTATCGATCGCGCTCATTATTGTTTCAGAAGGGGGAGTCAAAAACGAGATCTGAGTGGAATTAAAGTGTGCTTGATGTGGCTCGTTAATAAACGTGAGTTGTTGGCTAGCAGGGATAACTAGCCAGTTTGTTTTATTGAATGTTAACGCATCATCATGCCATTTCAGCACTTTTCGACCAGACTGAACAGCAATAATACTTGGGGTGTAGATTGGCACATTCCGTAATGGTTGTGGCTTTATTGCATGAAAGGTATTGATCCGAATAAGTGCTTTCAACTGACACCCCAAGTAGTTTAGTTAACGAACATATGTTGCAGTTAATACCGCTTTATCTATAGCCATGCTATTGAGTGTAAACCCTACAGCGGCAGGTGAAATATCTGCGGGCAAGTCGATTTTTTCTTGTGGTAATGCCCATACTGTAAATTGGTAGCGGTGCATACCATCACCTGCTGGTGGGCACGTGCCACCAAAGCCTGGCTTACCATAATCTGTACGTGTTTCTAAGCCATGCGTTAGTTTACCTGATGCCCCTTGAGGCAGGCTTTGTATAGCTGCCGGAATATTTAATACTGTCCAGTGCCACCATCCGCTGCCTGTCGGTGCGTCTGGGTCAAAAGCAGTAATCGCAAAGCTTTTTGTTCCTTTCGGTGCATCAAACCAAGACAATTGTGGTGATTGATTTCCACCATCACATCCCATGCCTGAGTATTCAAATGTTTTTGCCATTAGCAGCCCTTCATGAATATCCTGACTTGTTATTTCAAGTGCCTGGCTATTGAATGAAACGGCAGTCGTCAACACAGATAATAAGTAAATATATTTCATTAGATGATTCCTTAGTTCAGCTAGATAGTGGAATCATCTTAGTGCTTTACTTATGAATAAAATTAACACTAAGTGTCATGTTCACTTTGAAAACACATAAAAGTGAGTCTTTTTGTGGTTTTTATTTCTGGGGTAGAAAATAGAGTATAGGGCTTGAGAAAGGAAGAGCGGCAATGTAATTGTTATCGAAATATAAGGTGAGAAGAAAATTAGGCATAAAAATGGGGGCAATATATACCCCCCTTTTATCAAATATCAGAACATGGATCGAACTGATTATTCGTTAGTATCGTCGCTTGAACTGTCTTCTGTGCTGTTGCTTGCACCTGGAGCCACGTCAGTTTTTTTAACGCGAATTTTATTACCAGCAACTTTTAGACCGTTAAGGGCTTGCATTGCAGCTTTTGCTTCGCCAATTTTAGGCATTTCAACAAATGCAAAACCTTTTGAAGCGCCAGTCTCTTTATCCATGACCAATGAGCAAGATTGCACTTTACCGTGAGTCTCAAACATTGCCTGAAGTTCAGCTTCAGTTGTGATGCGATCAAGGTTGCGAATTAATAGTTTCATGGGTGCGCCGTGTAGTTATAAGTTAATAATTTTTATTTCGTGAGGATTGTCGCAGATATTTGGGAGTAAACCAAGAAAAGGACGCATGCGAAATGCATTGTAATCATTTTCTCAATGCTAAATACGGCATTCCATTATTCGCGGTGTCAGTATCGGGCTAGATTGCCAGTGCGATCCACAGTAATAAAGGCAATGTAATGATGGCGAAAAAATTGCCAAATAACACCATTGATGCCACATTTTCAGGTTCGATATTAAAGCGTTCAGCAAACAAAAAGTTCATTACCGCAGGCGGTAGCATAGTGAATAACACCATCATTTGCAGTTGTTGATGTGGTAAGGGTAAAAAGAAATAAATAACAGCAAAACTAATGGCACCAGTGGTTAAGCTAAATAGGGTAGTCATTAAGCCAACCCGTATACCTGACTTATGTAGGTTGACCATTTGTGCGCCCAACGACAGCAGCATGACAGGTATCGATGCTTGACCGAGTAAATGCGTGGCTTCGTATAAGGGTTGCCATATCGGTATATTCAATAAATTAAAAGCTAATGCTGCCAGCGTCGCCAGAAAAAGAGGTGTTTTAAAAAGTTGTTTGAGCGAGAGTGATTCTTTATTACTCAGTAACGCCATGCCTAGAGTGATGTGTAGAGTGGTTGCAACTACAAAAAGTAATACCGCCGCCCCCATTGCCGATTCACCAAAGGTATAGCCAAACAGTGGAATGGCAAGGTTGCCGCTGTTTCGAAACATTTGCGGTGGTGCCCACGCTTTGAAAGACAACTTATTTATGCGGGTAAGTGGGATCATTAGTAACCCCGGCAATAATACTGCGAATGCAGCCGCGACCAATAGCCATAACTGGGTGGTATCGGGTTTCATCATCACTAAAGATGAAAAGATCAATGCAGGACAAAAAACATCCATATTAATTCGGTTAATCGGTTTGAAATCGGGTTTGAGTAATTTTGCGATGGCATAACCCACAAG
>SWCB01009216.1_pt1 | contig 22732 bp, 21 predicted proteins | sample 4692901 | NCBI WGS metagenome assembly SWCB01 (sample SAMN10267276, study PRJNA491770) | bioreactor metagenome | isolation source: DHS bioreactor inoculated with subseafloor sediment | place: Japan: off Shimokita Peninsula | collected 2006-08 | reverse complement strand
CCATATTAAAGAAGGCTCATATCGAAAGATATGAGCCTTTTTGCTATCTGCAGCTAGAGAAAAGAGCAGCGGATTTCCCCACTATAAGAATGCGCGTGTTGGGAGTTCGAATCTCCCCCCTGCCTGTCCCGTCCTAAAATTTATCCATTAAATCTTACTGGGATAAATCGAGTTAAACTCTTCTCATGTCGATATTATTGACGAAAAGCGAGATTGTACCTTGGCTGACTAAGGGAAAAAAAGACTGCGTAGTGCATTGCTTTAGTGGTATTGTGTGGACTTTCCAGATATCGCCCTTGGGAGTTTTTATGCCTCACCTCCGTTTTCGCGCTGTTGAATTTGATATGGTTAAAGTATTATCAACAACTTTAGTTGATGACCTTCAACCGCTTATGGCGTGTCCTCGTGAAGATTTTACTCTCGAACATATACCTGCTTCATTTATCTTTGATGGTGAAGTTTCTGACGCATATCCGTTTGTTGAAGTGTTATGGTTTGATCGAGGGCAAATGATTCAAGATCAAGTAGCGAATATCATTACACAGGCACTCCGCTCTGCTCTGCAAGATAACGACCAAGATGTTGCCGTTATATTTTCTTCTTTGGCGCCAAATGCTTATTACGATAACGGCGAACATTACTGATCAAATTGCCTTTCTCTTTATTCTCATTTTATAGCAGTCCTATTGCTAGGGACAATGTCGATTTTAAAAGGTCGTTATAATGGCGCGTTACGCAAAAGTTGTTGCAGGGGTTGGGGTTGTCGCTGGTGTATTAGGTTTTGGGGCATTCAATGCATCATTTGATGTTTCGACAGCACCTGAAATCAGTGCAGAAGTACTTGCTCCACAATTTTCATTCAGCTGTATTGATAGCATACAGGGGTTACCGTTAGACCAAGATGGTACTTTCACTGTCTCTGTTTGGAATATTTATAAACAGCAGCGTGAGAACTGGCGCACTGCGTTAGAGGCATTCTCTCGTGATAGTGACTTAGTCTTGTTACAAGAAGCTAGCTTGAACCTTGATTTACAATCTTATCTTGAAGGTAGTGAGTGGAAGGTACGTATGGCCAATGCTTTTAAATTTATGGATACACCTGCTGGTGTGATGAATTTATCTAATGTCGATGCCAAACAAACGTGTGCCTACTTGGCAATGGAACCGTGGTTACGTTTACCGAAGTCAGCATTATTGTCGCAATTTTCTTTATCAAACGGACAGACTTTAGCTGTGGTTAATTTACACGGTGTTAATTTTTCGATTGGTCTGGATGAATATAAAGCGCAGCTTGAAAGCTTGAAGTCTGTTCTTACAAAGCATATTGGCCCGATAATTTTAGCGGGGGACTTTAATACTTGGCGTCAGGGAAGAATTGATGTATTGAAGGCGTTTGCGCGGTCATTGCAGTTATCGGAAGTCATGCTGCGAAAAGATCAAAGAATAAAGGTATTGGGTAAGCCGTTGGATCATGTTTATTACCGAGGATTGCGGGTGGTTACAGCTGAAGCACCGAAAACCGATGCTTCAGATCATAATCCGATTATTACAACATTTAGGCTACTAAAATCATAATTGGCCAGATAGTTAAGATAAGTAACCAAGGTAAAGCGGCAACAATTATTGCCTTTGCACGATCAAAGTCAGTCCATGCCGCTACCGAAGTATAAGTCAGTGCGATATACCAAGGTGCAAGTAAAGGGACTGTTGTGGCAAAGGGCGCCCAAGGGTGATTAAGCGGCAATTTTAGTAAGCCATTCAAGCTATTTAAATCTGCTGCATTAGGCATGATATTGTTTGAGTTAAAAAGGATATTAGTAAAACTTGCGATATCGCCAACCAAGGTGGGAAGCATGATAAAGCACGATGCAGCTAACCACTTACCATAACTATGTTTGTAACGATTGCCTTTGGTTGACAGGTTTAGCCAAAGTGCGAGTACAAAAACACAGACAGTTCGCCCAAAAATATCACTGAAAATTTCACCCGCAGTCAATACATCTTGTGTTAGCCAATCTTGCTCAATTAATTGACCATTATTCGATAATTGAGTCATCAATACCTGTTGTAGCCATGCCATATCGACATTATCAAAGTAGCTAAACCATACAAGTAATGGGCTTAAGATAATGATTAAATACGGGATAAATGCCCATTTAGGGCGTTCGTAAATTGCAGCAAAACAATCGATAGGCGATCGAAGTAAATCTAATAGAGCTACGAATGGATTTCTCGACGGTGTCATACACTTACCTTCGTTACATCAACATATAGCTTCAATTTTTGGCCTGGTTTTAAATATTTTTTTGCGTTGATTTGATTCCATTTTACAACATCTGATACCTTGACGTTAAAGCGCTGTGCTATAAGGCTGAGATTATCACCTTGGCGGATCTCATAAAAGACAGTGCGAATGACACCACCTTCGTTTTGATCTTTCCAAATATTAAGCTTTTGCCCTATCTTGAGTGGGCTACTTTTGTTCAGGTTGTTCCACTTTGTAATCTGCTTTATCGAGACTTTTTGATTACGAGCGATTGTCCATAGGCTGTCACCCGATTTAACTTGGTAGGTTGTTCTGTAACCACTGCCATGGCTTTTTTGAGTACGAGCCTGTTGCATTTTACCTGTTGAGGTAAATTCAGCACCACTCTTCATTGCGACTGGGATCAGTAAGTGTTTACCAACACGAATGTTGGTAGTGTTCATCTTGTTTGCTCGCTGGATCTCTTTGACAGATGTCTTATGTTTAGCTGCCAATCCACCTAACGTATCACCAGATTTCACCTTATAGCGAACGACCTTCATTCCTTGATTGCCGCTTTGGGCTAGTTTGGTATTAAAAGTATCGACTTTTTTGATGGGTAGAAGTAGGTGAGTGTGATTATCAGGAGCGGTTGCCCACTGGTTATAGCCCGGATTTAAGTTTTGAAGATCAGTTACATTCATTGCTGCATATTGAGCTGCTAATGCAAGATCCATCTGAATGCCTGGCTCTACAACTTTTACTACTGGCTTATTAGCAATCGCTGGAATATCTAAACCATATTTCTTACTGTTTTTGATGACGTCAGCTACAGCGTACAGTTTAGGTACATAACCACTGGTTTCTTTTGGTAAATCTAGTGACCAGAAATCTGTTGGTTTACCTGCCGCTTTATTTTTACGAATCGCTCGGAAAACACGGCCTTCACCTGTGTTATAAGCTGCTAATGCATGTTGCCAGTTACCATCGAATTTACGATTAAGATATTCTAATAAATCCAGAGCGGCACGTGTAGACTCTACAACATCGCGACGACCGTCATACCACCAATTTTGCTCAAGACCAAAGCTACGACCTGTTGGGGGCGTAATTTGCCATAGACCTGCTGCACTGCCATGAGAATAGGCAAATTGGTCAAACGAACTTTCAACAATCGGTAATAAAGCGAGCTCAAGAGGCAAGTCGCGCTTTTCAATTTCTTCAGTGATGAAATACAGAAAAGGTTCAGCACGCTTAGCGACGGTTCTAAGGTGGGCTGGATTTTTTAAATACCAATTACGGTAATATTGTACTTGTTTATTATTTGGGATATCAGTTGTGATCTGCATGCTGATACGTTGCCACACATCACTTTGTTCTTGAGGTGTTGGTGCTTTTTCTTTAACGATCGGTTGTACCGTTATTTGTTGTTGTATTTCTAAGGCTGGTTGTTCAGAAACATGTGCAGGCTTGTCGCTTTTATTTGTTTCAGCCTGTTTTTCTGTTGTATTTGTAATTTGGCAACCAGCCAGTAATAGCGTACTCGCTAGTAAAATTCGTGACTTCATGACATCTGCTTATAGCCAAAGAGGTTGGTGATAATACTTGCCCAACCCCCAATGTTACAAGTGACCTGAATCAAAAATTGTCTTTCCATCTTCTTAGTGCGGCGAATGTTTCAAGGTCGCTGTCGTCAAATGCTTTATCTGCAACAGATTTTTTGATACTTGGCTGTTCACAACGTAAAAATGGGTTAACTAACTTTTCTTGTCGTAATGTGGACGGGATCGTACTAATGCCTTGTGCTCTCATACGACTTACATCTTCACGGTAGCGTTGTAAGTGAGGATTGTCTTGTTCTGCTACTAGTGCAAAGGCTAGATTACTAGATGTATATTCATGTGCACAGTAGATTTCAGTTTCATCAGGAAGAGAGGCCAGTTTCTTTAATGACTGAAACATTTGTGCTGGAGTTCCTTCAAATAAGCGCCCACAACCAACAGAGAACAGTGTATCGCCGCAAAATAGTTTGCCATCACCGACATAGGCTACATGCCCAAGGGTATGACCAGGAACGCTTAGTACCATAAAGCGCTCACCAAATAGTTCTACTTGGTCACCATCTTCAACAGATTGGGATATACCAGGAATGGGCTCTGAAGCGGGACCGACAACATTAAGGTTAGGGTAATGGCGTTTGAGTTCACTGATTCCCCCTATATGATCATGATGGTGGTGGGTAATAAGAATGGCATCAAGGGTGAGTGATTGTTCTTCTAATACCTTGAGCACAGGTGTGGCATCACCAGGGTCAACAACGACGCAATGATTGTGTGAGTTGTGAATAAGCCAGATGTAATTGTCATTAAATGCGGGTATGCTTTGAACAGTTAACATGAATTTCTTCTCCAGCCTTTTTAAGGTGTTGAGCAATAATTATGAAGCCAGCACGGACATTAAAACATATTGAAGCCCCTTATTCATGGTCGCAAGTCGCGAACGGTGAATGGGCTGTTGAACTGCTTCAGTCTCGACTTGATGAGTGGTCGCCGAAACTATTTGGCTACCATATGTTAAAACTTGGCGGCTTAAGCTGTGAGTTAACAAGCCCGCATTGTAACATCCAACATCAGATATGTATTGATAAGCATAATCCCCTACACAATGTCATTGCTGATTCTTTTGACTTACCGTTTATTGAAAAGTCTTTTGATGCCTGCTTAGTTAGCCATCAACTTGATTATTGCTCTGATCCACACCGTTTACTTCGTGAAGTTGATAGAGTGACTGTTGATGATGGATATTTACTGTTAACTGGGCATAACCCCGTGAGTATTCTTGGGGTTAAAGGTTTATTGCCATGGAATCGAAAGAAATATCCATGGCTCGGTCGAATGTTTATGCCATACCGGGTAAAAGATTGGTTAAGTGTGTTGAATTATGAAGTTGTCCATCATGAGAATTTTGCCGTATTACCAGCAACGAAACATTTAGCGTGCTCTGCTTGGGCTGAAAATATGTTGTCTGATTCATGCTCAATGATTGGCAGTATGTATTTTATTGTTGCACGGAAGCGTACATTTCCTTTGAAACCCATAAAGCCGACATGGAAATTACGTCGTCAATTGTCGCCATTAAGAGTCAATTGCCGTACAAAAGCCAATCAGAAAATGTCTGATTAGCTTTAATGTAATATGGTGTGGCTGATATTTATGTTGCAGGGAGCGCAGTAGCTGTTGGCTATGGCTCTGGATTATAGCCAGTGTCATCTTGAGTTGGCTTTTCTGCGGCATTCCGGGCTAAAACATCACAGCGTTCATTTTCAATGTGCCCTGCATGCCCTTTAACCCAGTGCCAGTTGACGACGATATGACGTTGGGTTTCTGCATCAAGACGTTGCCACAGATCCGCATTTTTGACGAGCCTTTTATCTGCTGTTTTCCATCCACGTTTTTTCCAGTTGTGAATCCATTGTGTGATGCCTTGGCGAACATATTGGCTATCAGTGGTTAATTCAACATGACATGCTTCTTTTAGATTCGACAATCCAACGATTGCTGCCAATAATTCCATTCGATTGTTGGTTGTCATGAAAAAGCCTTCGCTCAGTTCTTTTTCATGCTGTTTATAACGTAAAACGGTACCATATCCGCCTGGTCCCGGATTACCTAAACAAGAACCATCGGTGAAAACCTCTACCTGCTTCGTCATATTTGATAGTATTCGCTTAAGGAAAAACTTTAGTCTGACATGAACGCCACTATGAAAGCCACTAACCAAAGAATTATTGTACTCGATACTGAAACAACCGGTATGAATATGACAGGTCCTCATTATGAAGGGCATTGCATTATTGAAATCGGTGCGGTTGAGATCATCAACCGTAAACTGACCGGAAATAGTTTCCATGTTTATATCAAACCCGATCGAACCATTGAGGTGGAAGCGATAGGTGTTCACGGTATTACAGATGAATTTCTAATTGGTAAGCCTGTCTATAAAGAGGTTCATGACGAATTTTTAGAATTCATCAAAGGTGCTGAGCTTGTTGCCCATAACGCGCCCTTTGATGTCGGCTTTATGGATTATGAATTCAGAAAGCTAAACCCTAATATCGGTAAAACAGAAGACTTCTGTAAAGTGACCGATACGCTGGCGATGGCGAAGAAGATCTTCCCTGGCAAGCGTAATAATCTTGATATCCTTTGTTCTCGTTATGGTATAGATAACTCGCACCGAACGCTTCACGGCGCATTACTCGATGCCGAGATCTTGGCTGATGTATACCTGTTAATGACAGGTGGGCAAACATCTCTTGCATTAAGTGCTGAACGTGAAGATCGTGATGTTGGTACAGAAAGTGAAATTAAGCGTATAGCTTCTGGGCGTAAATTATTAAAGGTTTTACATGCCTCTGCCGATGAAATAGAAGCGCACGAATCGCGTTTGGATATCATCAGTAAAAAGAGTGACGTCATGTGGCGTCAGTAGGGGATCTATGCTGCAGCGGTTATTATTTCTAGCGATGTTATTGCCAGTACTCTCTTGGGCTAAAACCAGCACTGAAATGTCGTGGCTAGATAATCGTTTTCGAGTTGATCCAACGGTTGAACAAGTTTCTTTCATTGTACAACGAGAGATCCCTAGTAGCTCTGTAGTACTTGTTCGCCCTGATGGCACTAAATATTATTCTTGGCGCCACCCTAAAAATCTTTCTTGGTATGAAGAGTCGGGAATGGATATTATCTCTATTGAAAATCCTATGCCCGGTCCATGGCAAGCTATAGGTAAAGTGACGTCCAATAATCAAGTGAAAGTGTTATCTAATTTAAAACTTGATGTCGATAATTTACCTTCCCGTTTATATCAATCGGAAACCCTAAAATTTACAGCTCGCCTTACAAATAAAGGGGAGCTACTGATGGATCGAGATTTCATCGATCGTATCAAACTGACTGTCGTATTATATGAGTATGTTGAGAGTGTAGATACGCTACCTAAAGAAGCTCAGCCTCAGCCTATTGTTATTGGTGAATTTTCTGATGATGGTATTGGGTTTGATGAGCGTCCAGGTGACGGTGTATTCACTGTCGCTTTACCTATTGATGTATTGCCGGGTAAATACCGAGTAAAGATAGCTTCTCGCAATGGCATTTTTCTACGTACGGTAGAACAAGAGGTACTGATCTATCCGCCTCCTATGACAGTGAGCTTTATTCAAGGACGGGATCGTAATGAAGCACATCAGCTAGCCGTTACCACAGAAAAAGGTGCGCTTGTTCCCGGCTCACTCGCAGCCCATGTAGAGCAAGAGAGCCCTGATGGAAATATAACGATTAGCCAAGGGCATGCAATGCCGGATGAAGATGGATTACGAGTTACCATCCCTAATGGTCAAGAGCCAGGTGGCTATAGTTGGTCAGGTTGGTTGTATGCAACAGATAATTTAAGTGGAAGAGAGTTAATCTTCTCTTTACCCAAAAGTCACTTTGCTGTACTCGCTGAATTACAATTGGATCAGAATCTCGAACTATTTCGTTCACAGCAAGAAGCTAAAGCGTTAGCGATAGAACAAAAACGATTGGATAAAGAACGTAAGGCTGCACGTTCTAAAGCGCTTAAGATTATGATGATATCTAATACTGTTGTTATTCTTCTGGTGATTATCGGTGTGATATTATGGCGCAAGCGACAGTTTAAAAAAGCCTTAGAGAAAGAATCGTTGGTGCTACCGACCGAGGTAACAGCGTAAATGGTCATCCTTAGGGATAGAAAAAGGGAAGCTAAGTGCTTCCCTTTTTAATGCTTATCGTTGTGCCTTATCGGAATGAGGCATAACTTTTAGGTTATGCTGCATTACCAATATTTTCTTGATCACTATCTCGATCGAGGAGATAAGGTTTTGCGGCTAATTCTTCTGATTCAAAATCATCGACATTAATGGTACGTAAACGCCCTTCCTCTGCTTTACGTAACATATTCGCTTCATCTTCGTTAATTGCATTCAGCTCTAGACCTGTTATTGCAACTTTATCTAATTGCATAAATGGCAATTTTTTACCTGCAGCTTGGCATACTCTGTCATACAGTGGTTCTGCTGCTAAAATATCTTTAAGCGCTAATTCAATCATACCCACGGCATTATTTTCAGTGGCTTCAAGGAATTGCCCACGACCAATTCGGCTACGTGATTCACAAGGTGTTTGAATGATGCGTGCAACCTTGCTATCCAATTTATCATTAGGCTTTGAACGTCCCATACCAGCAGGGAAAAGAACGATACGTAGTGCTCCAGCCACAAAGCGATTTGGGAAGTTAACTAAGAATTGATCAAGGGCTTCCTCTGTTTTATACAGTGAATCTTGCAGCCCCCAATGTACAAGGGGTAAATCTTCTTGTTTACACCCATCATCAGCAAAGCGCTTGAGGGTCGCTGATGATAAGTAAAGTTGGCTTAATACATCACCAAGGCGTGCAGATAGGCGCTCTTTACGTTTAAGTGAACCACCAAGAACTGCCATAGAAATGTCAGCCACTAAAGCAAGGTTTGAACTATAACGGTTGAGTTGTTGATAATAGCGCTTAGTCTGATCTTTACGTGGTGCAGAAGAGCCTCGTCCATCTGTCATACCGAACCAGAATGATCTCACTATATTGCTAATGACAAAACCAACATGCCCAAATAACGCTTTATCAAAATCGTTTAGGGCTTGTTCTTGGTTTTCATTATAGGCAGCGTTCATTTCATCTAAGACATATGGATGACAACGAATTGCACCTTGTCCGAAGATAATCATTGAGCGGGTTAGAATATTAGCCCCTTCAACGGTGACTGCAATAGGAGCACCTTGATAGCTACGCGCCAAGAAGTTGCTTGGTCCCATACATATCCCTTTACCACCGGCAACATCCATCGCATCGATGATTGAGTATTGGCCTCGATGTGTACAGTGGTATTTAACGATGGCAGAGATTACAGATGGCTTCTCACCAAGATCGATACCCGAAACAGTCATGCTACTAGCTGCATCCATGACGTAAGCGTTACCCGCTATACGTGCTAGTGGCTCTTCAATACCTTCCATCTTACCGATAGGCAGTTTAAATTGACGACGTATACGTGCATAAGCGCCAGTTGCCATTGCAGCTGTCTTAAGACCACCTGTTGAGTTTGATGGTAATGTGATACCACGCCCTACAGAAAGACACTCAACCAGCATCCGCCAGCCTTGCCCTGCCATTTCTTGACCTCCAATAATGAAATCAATAGGGACAAAAAGTTTTTCTGCCTGTGTTGGACCATTTTGAAACGGTACATTTAGTGGGAAGTGGCGGCGGCCAATTTTAACCCCATCAAGATCGGTTGGGATCAACGCACATGTAATACCCGGTGCTTCTTCATCACTGAGTAGATGGTCAGGGTCAAATAGTTTAAATGCTAAGCCAAGAACAGTTGCAACAGGTGCAAGGGTGATATAACGCTTGTTCCAGGTCAGTTCCATACCCAGTACTTCTTCACCTTGCCACATTCCCTTTTTTACAATACCAAAATCAGGAATTGAACCAGCATCAGAACCTGCTTCTGGACTTGTTAAAGCGAAACATGGAATTTCTTTACCTTCAGCAAGTCTTGGAAGGTAATGATCCTTTTGTTCTTGTGTACCGTAGTGTTGCAGTAACTCGCCAGGGCCTAATGAATTAGGTACGCCAACAGTTGAAGATAATACGCCTGAAACCCCCGTTAATTTTTGTAGTACTAATGACTGCGCATAAGCAGAATACTCGAGACCGCCATATTGTTCTTTAATGATCATTGCGAAGAATTTATGATCTTTTAAGTACTGCCAAACTTCAGGTGGAAGATCGGCAATTTCATGAGTGACATGGTAATCATTCACCATGCGGCACACTTCATTTACAGGCCCTTCTAAAAAGGCTTTTTCTTCAGCGCTTAATCGTGGGGCTGGAATATCATGCATTTTGTTCCAATCAGGATTCCCTTTAAACAGGTCGGCTTCCCACCACACGGTACCTGCATCAATGGCTTCTTTTTCAGTGCGCGACATCTCTGGCATTACACCTTTGAAAGCTTTTAATGCTGTTTTACTAAGGAGGCTTTTTCGTAATGAAAAAATATTAAGAGGGATGGCAACAGCTAAGAATATCAACCAACTATATTGACCAACTACATTGATAGCTGACCCTATAGCGAGTGCTATCGCTAAAGTGAAGGTAAATGTTTTAAGGCTTGTTCTGTGGTAGGCAAGTATGCCTGAAATTCCAATAAACCCTAGTAGATACACGAGCGTGACCATGTTGATTCTCCTTATCGGGGGTAACACTCCACTCTGAGCTTTGTATGTTAGCAGTGAAGTAAAGTGTTACTGCAATATATTATTTTAATTATGGGTACAGGTACTCAAGGTAAGAGGTCTTACCACTTGTTAGAAGTGTAACGGGTTTTTTAACGAAATGTAAAATACTTTTCCATTCTGAAAGCGACGGGTTACATAACTAGATCGTTTCGGGCGTTGCTATATCTAGGTTTGATCAAGATCAGTGAGATGAATTTTTGTGGTTGCTAAATAAACGGATCCGATTAACATATAGGCCTAATGTGATGTCGTTCACGTTTATACTCGTTACTTTCAACGTAATGAAAGATACTGAATGACACACTACCTTCTGTTGCCTTTCCTGATCGCCGACTGACAAGTGCCCGCCGGATCCTTCTTTCGGATTGCAGCTATTACTATTTTTTCTTGTGTACGTAAGTGCAGGGGTTTGTCGTGTTCTTATTTCATGCTTTATCACAAGCGTGGAAGGATGGTTATTCCTTCTCTAAATTTCGTTCTGATGTTGTAGCGGGCATTACTGTGGGCATTGTTGCTATTCCATTAGGTATGGCATTAGCAATTGCGGTCGGTGTTCCTCCTCAACATGGTTTATATACAGTTATTGTCGCAGGCTTATTAGCTGCGTTATTTGGTGGGTCGCGCTTTAATATAACAGGGCCGACGGCAGCATTTGTTGTGATATTACTGCCCATTACTCAGCAATATGGGTTAACGGGTTTAATGCTGGCTACTTTTATGTCTGGCATTATTTTAGTCTTAATGGGGCTCTTACGTCTTGGGCAGCTGGTGGCTTATGTACCGTATCCAGTTACTACCGGATTTACCGCTGGTATTGGGTTGGTTATCGCATTCTTACAACTTAAAGATTTATTAGGGTTAGAGGTTGCGGGTAATCCTATTCATTTTCCTGAAAAAGTAATGGCTTATGCGAGTGCTTTACCGAGCATTCATTTTACTGATGCTTTTATTGGTGTGGTTACCATTGTTGTTTTTATTGCTTGGGCTAAGTTAAAAACACGCATTCCACCACACGTTGTTGCTTTGGTTATCGGCACCGTATTAGCACTCGTGATGAATCAATCAGGGGGAGTCCACGTAGGGCTATTGGGTGAAAAATTCCAGTATCAAATTGGTGACCTGATCGGGCAGGGGATTCCTCAAATTATGCCGCAATTTAATGTTATTTGGAAAAATGATGCGGTGACTTGGTCTCTTGTTATTGAGCTATTACCTGCGGCATTTACCATTGCGATGTTAGGTTGTATTGAATCGTTATTATGTGCAGTTGTCGCTGATGGGATGACGGGAACGAAGCACGATTCTAATAGTGAATTGGTTGGGCAAGGTTTAGCTAACATGGTTGTGCCATTTTTTGGTGGTATTCCAGCAACAGCGGCTATTGCGAGAACGGCAACGAATATTCGTGCTGGCGCATTTTCGCCAGTCTCGGCAATTGTTCATGCCGTATTTGTGCTTGCTGCCATGGTTGCCTTAGCCCCAGCGCTATCCTATGTACCTATGAGTGCGCTGGCAGGTTTGTTGATTATGGTTGCATGGAATATGTCTGAAGCGCCGCATTTTGTTCATACATTGAAGGTGGCTCCACGACGTGACATTGCTGTTTTGCTCACGTGCTTTTCATTAACCGTCGTCTTTGACATGGTCGTTGCCGTTGCTGTTGGCTTGTTATTAGCTGGCATATTATTTATTCAACGCATAGCGACATTAACGACGGTTACCGTGGTTAATAAAGGTCATGAGCATCTTGATTTTGGACCTGATGTGTTGGTTTATGATATCAATGGCCCATTGTTCTTTGCGGCCAGTGAGAAAGCATTTTCAGTTATTGAACGTTCATCTATTGATACCAAGGTCGTGGTATTAGATTTTACCGATGTAACAACAATTGATATTACCGCTATTCATGCTTTTGAAAATGCCCTTGAGCGAATCAGCCATTATCCCGTTTACCTATTGAGTGTTGCGCCGCATGTTGCAACTAAATTGGTCAATTCAGGTGTTTTGAGTGCGGGTAATATTGCACTTTGCCCTGATGCATCGTCGTTACGTGAGCATTTAGCGATAAACAATCACAATCTAGCCCTTCAGGAGTCGACACCTTCGACCGTTTCTTTGTACACTGCAGATTCAGGCATATAGAAATTTAGATGGATTGATAAGAGCATCTAGTATGCTTCTATTAAACGAATAACAGAGATAGCTTATGTACCAGGATTTGATTCGCGCAGAACTTAATGAAGCGGCTGAAGTATTAACGTGCTTTTTAAGCGATGACAAAAATATGGCAGACATTGAAGCGGCGGCTAAATTACTGGCTGAATCTTTTAAACAAGGCGGTAAAGTGCTGTCTTGTGGTAATGGTGGTTCACATTGTGATGCGATGCATTTTGCCGAAGAGCTAACCGGTCGTTATCGTGAAAATCGTCCAGGTTATCCTGGCATTGCGATTTCTGATCCAAGTCATTTATCGTGTGTAAGTAATGACTTTGGTTATGATTATGTGTTCTCTCGTTACCTTGAGGCTGTAGGCTCTGCCGGTGATGTTTTGTTTGGTTTATCTACATCAGGTAATTCGGGCAATATCCTTAAAGCGATAGAAGCTGCACATGCTAAAGGCATGAAAGTGATCGCGTTAACGGGTAAAGATGGCGGTAAAATGGCAGGCCTAGCTGATGTGGAGATTCGAGTGCCACACTTTGGTTATGCTGATCGTATTCAAGAGATACATATTAAAATTATCCATATTTTGATTATGTTAGTTGAAAAAGAAATGGCTGAGTAAACGCCTTTTTTTAAGATATGATTACAATTCGATTAGAAAAATTGATAAGGGCATAAGGAATATGTGTGAATTGCTTGGCATGAGCGCAAATGTGCCGACAGATATCTGTTTTAGCTTTACAGGCTTAATGCAACGAGGTGGTAATACTGGTCCCCATCGTGATGGTTGGGGTATCGTGTTTTATGAAGGGAAAGGGTATCGTACGTTTAAAGATCCGAACCCAAGTTGCCAGTCTCGTATTGCAGAGCTTGTTCAAGAATACCCGATTAAAAGTAAAGCGGTGGTCAGCCATATTAGGCAAGCTAATCGAGGTGGAGTGAGCTTAGAAAATACTCACCCATTTACCCGCGAACTTTGGGGGCAGTATTGGACATTTGCGCATAATGGGCAGTTAACGGGATATGAAGCCCTTGAAACTGGTCGTTTTAAACCTGTAGGTGATACGGATAGTGAAATTGCATTTTGTTGGCTCCTTAGCCAATTAGATGCCAAGTTTTCTGAATTACCGGAAGAATTAGCCCCTGTTTATGACTACATTGCACAATGTTGTGACCGGTTACGTCAATTAGGGGTGTATAACATGCTCTTGAGTAACGGTAGTTGTGTGGTGACGTATTGCACCAATAACCTTCATTGGATAACACGTCGCGCACCGTTTGGACAAGCATCGTTGATTGATGAAGATGTCACGATTGATTTCCATAAGGAAACAACACCAAACGATGTAGTGACAGTTGTTGCCACTCAGCCTCTAACCAACGATGAGAGCTGGCATAAAATGCAAGAAGGGGAGTTCTGTGTATTCCACTACGGTGAGCTGATCCACAATAGAACCTTGTAATACTGTCTTGTAAGCATAAAAAACGCGACCAATTGGTCGCGTTTTTTATTAGAAAGCCAGATTATTCATCGGCAGCATAACCATGAGAAGGTAAAGTATGTCCATCTAAGACGGCTTTATCCTTTTCCATGCTTAAGCGTTGCTGTAAGAACCAATTCGTTACTAATGGATAGATGCGATGTTCTTGCAATTGAACGCGTGCTGTAATGTCTTCAATGGTATCTTCAGCAAAAATAGGCACTTTTGCTTGTAAGATTACCGGACCACCATCGAGCTCTTCTGTTACAAAGTGCACGCTAGTACCATGTTCTTCATCGCCAGCGTCGAGTGCGCGCTGGTGGGTATGAAGCCCCTGATACTTCGGCAGTAAAGACGGATGAATATTTATCAATTTGCCCTGAAAGTGGCGAACAAATTCATCACTTAGAATGCGCATATATCCAGCAAGGATAACCAAATCAGGCTTGAACAGATCAATCTGTTCTATCATTGCTTTATCGTAAGCATCGCGATTTTCGTAATCAGCTACCATAAGGTTAATAGCTTGAATACCAGCGTTTTTAGCACGTTCAAGACCATAAGCATCTGCTTTATTTGAAAGTACCGCTACAACATTTGCGTTTTTGATAGTGTTGGCTTGGCAAGCATCAATGATGGCTTGCAAATTTGAACCACTACCTGAAATCAGGACAACGATGTTTTTCATCGACTTATTTAATCTCCACTTGCTCTTCACCCGCTTCTGCATTGGCGATTGAACCTAATAACCAAGCGTTTTCGCCTTCAGTTTTTAGGATTTCAATGGCTTGCTCTGCTTGTGCTTGTGGTAGTGCGATAACCAGACCAACGCCACAGTTGAACGTACGGTACATTTCGTAAGTTTCAACGTTACCTGCCGTTTGTAGCCAGTTAAAGATTGCAGGCCACTGCCAGCTATTACCGTCGACAACAGCTTTAGCGCCTTCAGGTAGCACGCGTGGAATATTTTCCCAGAAACCACCGCCTGTAATATGAGAAATTGCGTGAACGTCGCACGATTCCATCATTTTAAGCGTTGATTTAACATATATTTTTGTTGGTGTTAGTAGGTGGTCAGCCAGTGACTTACCTTCTAATTCTTCATTAAGATCAGCGTTTGATACTTCAATGATCTTACGTACTAACGAGTAACCGTTTGAGTGTGGACCACTCGAGCCTACTGCAATTAATGCATCGCCAGCTTGTACTTTAGATCCATCAATAATGTCAGCTTTTTCTACTACGCCAACACAGAAGCCTGCAACATCGTAATCTTCGCCGTGGTACATGCCTGGCATTTCAGCAGTTTCACCGCCGATCAAAGCACATCCAGCTTGAATACAACCTTCACCGATACCCGCCACAACACTTGCAGCCGTATCCACTTCCAATTTGCCTGTCGCATAATAATCAAGGAAGAATAGAGGTTCTCCACCTTGAACAATGAGGTCATTCACACACATTGCCACTAAATCGATACCGATAGTGTCATGTTTGTTTAAGTCCATCGCTAAACGAAGTTTAGTGCCCACGCCGTCGGTACCAGATACCAATACCGGCTCTTTATACTTGGTTGGTAACGAGCAAAGAGCTCCGAAACCACCAATGCCGCCCATTACTTCTGGACGGTGGGTGCGTTTTACCACCCCTTTAATACGATCAACTAATGCATTACCTGCATCGATATCTACACCAGCATCTTTGTAACTAAGAGAAGAGTTATTGCCGCTCACAGGAGTTCCCTCAACGTATTAAAGTAAAAAAGCATGGGTATGATAACAGCAGTCAGGGCGGAAAGGGAAACGTTTGCGTCAATAAATATTACAGTGTAATTCCTAAGCAAATAGAATCCATTCACTACCTACCCTTGATGGTCTAGTGTATAATAGTGCGATTTTTTTTATTTTGTGTAGGAGTCTGAAATGAAGGTCGTTGAGGTTAAACACCCATTAGTAAAGCATAAGATCGGCTTGATGCGCGAAGGCGATATCAGCACTAAGCGTTTCCGTGAACTAGCGACGGAAGTAGGCAGCTTGCTAACTTATGAAGCGACGGCTGACTTTGAGACAGAAAAAGTGACAATTGAAGGCTGGAATGGCCCAGTTGAAATCGATCAAATCAAAGGTAAGAAAGTAACTGTTGTTCCAATCCTACGTGCAGGTTTAGGCATGATGGATGGCGTTCTTGAGCATGTACCAAGTGCACGTATCAGTGTTGTTGGTGTTTACCGTGATGAAGAGACATTAGAGCCTGTCCCGTACTTTAATAAACTAGCATCAAACATTGATGAGCGTATTGCATTGGTTGTAGACCCAATGCTTGCGACTGGCGGTTCTATGATCGCAACGCTAGATTTATTAAAAGAAAATGGTTGTACGCAATTTAAAGTATTAGTGCTTGTTGCCGCGCCTGAAGGTATTGCAGCATTAGAAAAAGCACACCCAGATGTAGAACTATACACTGCGGCTATCGATGAAAAGCTAAATGATAAAGGCTACATCGTACCGGGTCTTGGTGATGCAGGCGATAAGATCTTCGGTACTAAATAATAGTTAATTTTTACATCTTGTTGATGTAAAAAGTTGATGTAAAAAAGCCGAACTTAGGTTCGGCTTTTTGTTATCTGTATATCGGCTATTGTGATCTATTTACTCTGCGTATCTTCCATTTGCGCATTATCCACAACGTGCGATTCACCTAAATCATCCGGTAAGATGAGATTAAGTACAATTGCTACGATACCGCACAGGCTGATGCCTTGAAGGCTGAATTCGCCAATACCAAATGCCATTCCACCAATACCAAAAACCAGTGTAACCGCAACAATCACTAAGTTACGGGCTTTGTGTAAATCAACTTGGTTTTTAATTAGGGTATTAAGACCAACGGTTGCGATTGAACCGAATAACAAAATCATGATCCCACCCATTACAGGCACAGGGATTGTTTGCAGTACAGCACCTAGCTTACCGACAAAAGCTAACACAAGTGCTGTTACAGCTGCCCATGTCATGATAATAGGGTTAAATGCTTTTGTGAGCATTACAGCGCCAGTCACTTCAGAATAAGTGGTATTCGGTGGTGCGCCAAACATTGATGCCGCAATAGTTGCGATACCATCACCAGCAATCGTACGGTGAAGCCCTGGTTTTTTTAGGTAATCTTTTCCTGTTACGTTTGATATTGCTAGCATATCACCGACATGTTCGACCGCTGGTGCAATAGCAACAGGGATCATGAACAAAATAGCGTTGATATTGAATTCAGGGTAAGTGAAGTTGGGCATTGCTAACCAGCTTGCTTGAATAACAGGCGTGAAATCAACGACGCCAAACCCAAGACTTACGCAGTACCCTGCGACAACGCCTGCCATAATCGGCATCAGCTTGAAAAAGCCTTTCGCAAAGACACTAAAAGCAATTGTTGTTATTAATGAAACGGCTGAAATCCATATTGCAGCATCACCGTTGACTAGCTGTATGCCACCATCGCCACTTTTACCTACCGCCATATTAACGGCAGCTGGCGCCAAACCAAGACCGATAACCATAATGACAGGGCCGACAACAACAGGTGGTAGTATTTTATGGATAAATCCGACTCCACGAACTTTAATCAAAACACCCATTAATACGTAAACCACACCAGCAGTCATAAGACCGCCCATAGTGCTAGCGATGCCCCATGTTTGAACCCCATACATAATTGGAGCTATAAACGCGAAAGAAGACGCGAGAAAAATAGGAACAGAACGTTTGGTTACAACTTGAAAAAGGAGTGTTCCTATACCTGCACCAAAGAGGGCAACATTAGGATCTAAGCCTGTTAGTAATGGAACCAGAACTAACGCACCAAATGCGACAAAGAGCATTTGGGCACCTTGCAGTACCTGCATCATTATTGTTTATCACCCTATCTGAAAATAAAATCGCGCAATCCTAACATGTAAGCAATCGATTACCTACATCAGTTAGTGGCAATATGTTGCTTACAATCAATGAATCTATTAATTACCCGTTATGATTGTAGGGGAGGATAGGGCTCTAAATGAGTTTGAATAATGTGAGATGATGATTTTGAGTGATTATCAAGATTGGGTTAGAATTTCCATTCATTCAGGTAAAATTTAGGTAGTCTGATATAGTAGAGACGTATCGCACTTTTTATGGCAACAAACGTTGCTGCATCTTAATCTGAGTATTTAGTGCTCAGAGACTAACTAAGCTATGAAAGAGTTTTTTATGCTGCGTTCTGCTTTTTTATTTTTGGCTTTATTAGCCTTACCGGTGAAAGCCGCGACTGTTACCAATTTGTATCAAACTCAGGTTGTATTACCTGACACCGATAAACAATCAGAGAAACAAGCACAAGCCCAAGGGTTAGAGCAGGTATTGATTAAGGTATCTGGTCAGAGTGAAATTGCTAATAACGAAGTGATTCGTAAGGCGATGGCTAATAGCCGGCCATACATCAGTCAATTTGGTTACGGTAATCTTAATGGTGAGCGTACATTAGATCTGACGTTTAATGGTGGTCAAGTCCGAGATCTATTAACCAAAGCTAACGCAACACTATGGAATGAGCAGCGCCCAACTATTTTGGTGTGGCTGGTTGAAGAGTCAAACCGTGAACGTGCAATTTTGTGGGATCAATCGGGTAATTCTTTGCAACCACAGATGAACCTTGCTGCAGATAAACGTGGCTTGCCGGTTATTATGCCGATTGGTGATTTTGATGATGTAACTGCATTAAGTATTCCTGATTTGTGGGGTGGATTTGTTCAGCCAATTGCAGAAGCAAGTCAACGTTATAATCCTGATGCGGTACTTGTTGTTCGTGCACGTAAACAAGCAGATGATAATATCGATTTATCTTGGCAGCTATTCCCTCAAAAGCCTGATCAAATTGTGAATTCTCAAAAAGCACCCGCAGAAGGGCAAGCATCAGGCACGGCTGCTACAGCAACAACCGACATGATGAATAAGGTTGCCGACAAACTTGCGGCGAAATATGCGGTTCAACTCGGTGGCGCGAGTGATGGCGCGTTTGCCATTCAAGTAGCGAATGTAAAAACAACCGAAGACTTTTTTACGTTGGAAAGAATGCTGACAAATTTAACTTCTGTAGCATCGGTTAATGCGAATCAGTTAAAAGGCGATTCAGTTCAATTTGATGTGAAGCTATTGAGTAGTGAAGAGATATTTCGTCGTGAACTAGGTCAAGATTCACGCATCAGTCAAAAAGCGATTGATGTACAGGGTACGGTTGAGTTTGAAGATAATACTGCAACAGATGTTATTGATCCTGTTGCCGCTGATATCGCTCAAAAGAATATGCTAATAAAGCCGATTGACCCACAAGCATCTAATAATCAGCCAGCTCAGTTGCCTGTTGATCCTAATGTGGTTGATGTGAGTGCAACAATGCAGCCTGAACAGGCTCAAGTTGAAGTGTATTACTGGAAATCTTAAGCGGCTAATAGCCCATATGCTTTGAGTGAAAATGAAGAAAGGCGCCATAACTGGCGCCTTTTTTATTTTGGTTCTTTGGTGTCGTGAGCTTCTTTTTCTTCTCTTTCGACTTGAGATAAACGCTTTAACTTAATACCAAGTTCTTTTGCTCTAACACGGGCAAACAAAATATTGGCAATAAAAGTACAGGATGTAATGACTAGCTCGACCAATGCTAACCAACGCTCACCATCATCAACCCACAAAATCGTTAATGCATGCAGAAAGTAGAACATTAAAATAAAGTTCGCCCATGCATGCGTATACGGTTTACCTTCTAAAATACCTTTTAAAGGCAATAGCATTGGAATTATCCACATCACTGCAATAACGTAATTATTCAGGTGGGGATGGGGAGAAATTGTACTTTGCCATAACCCAACCCATAGGATTAGGGAAAGATTCGCAATGAGTGCGAAATAGCGTAAATTTTTTGTGTTCGAGCTCATAGGCGTCATGGTGTTATCCCTTACAAAGGCTCAGGTGAGCACTATGAAAATAGTTATCCGTTCAGTTTTAATGCGATAGTGGCGAGTCGTTTCCCCAAAGATTGTGCTAGAGCAGCTTCTGTTGAGTGAATGGTTTTATTGTTCTCATTATTTAAATGGGAAGCACCATAAGGCGTACCACCATGTTGTGTGGTATGCAGCAACGGCTCTGAATATGGGACCCCAACCACGACCATTCCGTGGTGCAGCAGAGGAAGCATCATAGATTGCAACGTTGTTTCCTGACCGCCATGCATCGAGGACGACGAGGTAAACACACTTGCAGGCTTACCAATTAATGTTCCCGATAACCATTCAGTGCTGGTGCTATCAATGAAGTGCTTAAGTGGCGCAGCCATATTGCCGAAGCGAACAGGGCTACCAAGTGCAATTCCAGCGCATTGTTTTAAATCTTCCAGTGTTACAATTGGATCACCAGTGAGCGGTAACTCATCAGTTTGCCCTTGTACGTTAATCTCGGCGACAGTACGTAGCTGGGCTTCACAGCCACCGACTTGCTCAATACCACGAGCAATGTGTCGCGCAAGCTGACGTGTATTACCATGGCGGCTGTAATACAGCACAAGCACCGTTAGCATTATAAAATATCCAAAACTGACTCTGGTGGGCGACCCATGGCAGCCTTTTCGCCATTCACAACAATAGGGCGCTCAATGAGTTTTGGGTTCTGGTTCATCGCAGTAAATAGCTGTTCGTCAGTCACAGTGCCTTCGCCTAAAGCCAGTGTTTTGTATACATCTTCTTTTGTGCGCATCATATCGCGTACAGATGCGTAACCTAATTTGGCGAAGAGAGCTTTTAATTCATTTTTAGTTGGCGTTTCGTCTAGGTATTTAACAATTGTCGGTGCAATCCCTTTTTCTTCGATAAGAGCGAGTGTTTGACGGCTCTTAGAGCAGCGAGGGTTATGGTAAATAGTGACTGACATGAGCGGCTTCTCCTAAAATAACGTAATGTTAAATTAATTTATTGTTTTTAATGATGAGCTATTTGTGATGGTAAGTTGTTAATTATGTTACAGCTCCATTGTAGAGGAACTGCAACATATAAAAACGAAGACTGTTGAATAATTTAGCGACTATTGCAGATTTGCAAAACGTTCACGAGATAAACGTAGCTGATCAATACGGGCATCATAGCGTGCTTGGTCTAGTGAATTAACATCAGCGATTTGACTTGCTTGAATATAATTATTAATCGCTCTGTCCCATTGACCTCGTAGTGCCATTAACTCTGCGCGAGAGGCTAATTCACCGTCTCGTTTACCTGCTGCTGCATAGGCTTGAGCCAGTAGACTCCAACCGTTGCTATCATTAGGGTTGTCATAGGTGTAGCGGGTAAGTATCGAAATGCTGCTCGCATTTAACCCTGATTCTTGCAAAGCATGCGCTAAGTTCAAGCGTAACACGCTGTTGTTTGGGTTTTGTCGAAGCGCTTTTTCTAAGCGATTAACTGCTGAGTCATAGCGTTTTTGGAATAAATCGAGATCGGTCGCAGAATCGATGTAAAAGCGATTGTTAGGCTCTGCCGCAATAAGAGGGTCTAATAACGCGTGTGCTTGTTGGTATTTTCCTGAATCCATGTAGACCAGCGCTTTACCATAATTAAGCGCCTGCTTCATTTGAGGAGACGCTTTTTTCATTTTACGGTTGAACCAATCAAGTGCTGCCTCACTCTCAATGCCAGCATAACGTGCCACAATACGTACACGAGTCAACTGGTAAGGTTCAGATAACGGTAACCTTACATTCGGGTATTGGTTAGCACGGCTACGCGTATCTGAAACACGAGCCTCTGGTAATGGGTGAGTTAATAGCATTGCTGGTGGTTTACTGGCGTAGCGGTATTGATCGGCTAAGCGTCCGAAGAATCGCGGCATGGCTTTTACTTCAAAACCCGCTTTGGCCAACGTTGCAATACCGATACGGTCAGCTTCTTTTTCATTACTGCGGGTATAGTTTATTTGCCCTTGCATTGATGCTGCCGTAGTCGCATGAATAGCGGCGATCCCGGCTTCAGGTGCCGCAATAGCAAGCATTAAAGAGCCAACTAGAGCTGCCATTGTCATGGGGGATTTTTTAGCTTGATCTTCCATGCTTCGGGCTAGGTGGCGTTGAGTAACGTGTGCTATTTCGTGGGCAACAACCGAAGCCAGTTCGCTTTCTGATTGAGCGTATAAAAACAACCCACTATGAATCGCTACGTAGCCACCAAAAAACGCGAACGCATTAATTTCACGATTTTGGATCATGAAGAAATTAAATGGCGTGCGTACACTGTCTGCATTAGCAACAAGACGATTACCTAAATCTTGTACATATTCCGATAATAAAGGGTCACTGATAACCGGTTGGCTAGCACGTAACATACGCATGTATGCATCACCGTACTCCTGCCCTTTTTCTATTGTTAATGTCGCAGCAGCTGTTGTCCCAATTTCTGGTAGACT
>SWCB01012020.1_pt2 | contig 22745 bp, 20 predicted proteins | sample 4692901 | NCBI WGS metagenome assembly SWCB01 (sample SAMN10267276, study PRJNA491770) | bioreactor metagenome | isolation source: DHS bioreactor inoculated with subseafloor sediment | place: Japan: off Shimokita Peninsula | collected 2006-08 | reverse complement strand
CATCTTCTAATGGTTCATTCTCTTTCTCAAGCATATGCTTTCGATATTCATCAATAGCGAAGTCAGGATCTGATTTAGATTTCTCTTTAAAAATCTTATCCGATTCAGAAAGGTCAAACAGCGCCGTTGCAGATATCCCTACAACTAATGTTTCATTTAACTCGATGGGCATACACAATCCTTTTTGTAGCTAACGCCTAAATAACAGGCTAAGTAATGGTTGGCTAAAATTGTGTAACGAAGCGAAACGTAGCCAACTGTTACGTGTCCTGTCGATTTCTTATTAGCTTTCGTTGTGCTGTACAATAAATCTAGCTCTTTCGTATAGCTCATCAAAGGTGATTATTTCAGGACTTATAGTATTTTTACGAAATAACTCAAATGATCGAAGCTGATCTTTATTTACACCATGCTCTCCTGAAAACTCTTCTAGGCTACCGATAACTAAAAAAGATTTGGGTTGATAATTAAATACTTCTTCACCTATTGGGTTACCTGATTTAACTTTTAACCTTATTTGGTTAGATAGGCTATCTATTGCAGAAGCAACTGTACCTTGAACTTGAGCAACAGCACCTGCTAATTCTTTAGATGGAGCCCAGCAACCAGCGCGATATGGTTTTGAATCTAGTAGTTTCGTAGTATGTATTTTGATTTCTACGAAGCAAAGATTCGAAATGATACCTTTAGTTTTCATTAAAGCATCTATTCGTTTACCATGATCAATAACACTGTGACCTTGAACCACCTGCTCTAGCTTTTTATCATCTAGCCCCGAAAGGAATAGGTAGCCTAACCCATAGCCAAATATCCATTCATTTTTTTCAAAATATTTTTGCCACAAACCTTCATCTTTAGTTTTCTTCTGGTCTTTTAATTTTGAAAAATACGGTGCATCGTTTAATAAACGTTTAAAAACTTCAATCTGTTTTTTACGATACCCAACAGAAACTAAGTCTTTAGTAGTTACTTCAGAACGAAGAACTTCTGTGAATAGTTCATGATTATCTTCAAGCAAACTTTTTGCTTGTGAATCAGATAATACTATCCGGTTTAATTCTTCATCTGTGATGTTCACTGAGCCACGATGAGTGAAGTTAATTGATTGAATATTTCTAATAAATTCAACTAGCTTACCGATTTCATCACCAACGAATGAAAAACTAGCATTGTGTGGTTTATCCGCCGCCACGCTATAACCTTGAATACTTAAGACAAAAATCCCTTTGGTATCTTCAAAGAATTTTGCCGTTATGTGTGATTTCGCATCTGGTTTATGGCGAATAACCGTTTCACCTTTAATGGTGCCAAAAGCATATGCATCTGTTGATTCAATTACTTTTGAAGCTATTCTAACTTTTCTGTCGCCATTGAATTGATTTAGGCTAGGGCTAATGTATGTCTTTCCTTCAATAGGGTTTTCGTAATTATCCATAACTTGATTTAAAACTCCATACTTGAGAGAAAGCTAACGTCTAACATAAGTTGCGCCACGACTAACTAATCAAGCGCACGAACTTCATACCAAAACTGCGGAATAAAATGCGTCAACTGGATGTTTTTATTAGATTTTATCTTTCGGTTTGTAAAGAACGTAAGAAAGCAAAATTGTGACTAAGATTTGAAATCCAAGTATTCTCCATATCACTTTCAGATGATATTGTGAGAATATATCTGTAAAATTAATACCATTACTATCAACCTTATATTCTTGTAAAGCACTCAACACTACATTGAAATGGCTCATATTTTGATACATGGCTATTAAGTTAGAAGCCGAGAATCCAACAAAACCAATGATTATAATAAGCCTTCGCTTTTGAGATAAATTATCGTAGGTTTCTGAAAACCTAAATCCCAGTAAACCAATAGCCACCACCACATAAAACATCCATATTTGATAATGTAGATTATTACTTGATGATAGAAGCGTAATTGCCTCATTTAGTCCATCACTCATTTTTATCCTCCTTGAAAATCTAACATTTTATTCAACGAAGTCAGATCGTATATCTTCACTTTTTAAGTAGATATACGAATTGAATTCGTATATTCGCGAGCAACTAATTCTTTATTCTTTCCAGAACCAGACAAACAACATGAAATTCCATATGAAAGATCGGAAGTATACAAGTTATCTATCATTAATGTCTAAGAAGTCTGTCAAGTTTTCAGCATACAAATCATAAGCCACCAGCTGGTCATTTAACCAATCATGCTTGTTATATACGGCTAATATCTCGCCAATTCATGACCTAGCATCTTTTCTACAACAGAGACATTACGCCTAGTTCAGAGGCTCAGTTATAAATGAACACCTGAAATCATGGGTTCGCCAATACTCTAGCGGCAAGCTATCGCGGATCCGTCTTATATACCGGTTAGCGGCTGCAATTCTGATTTGCTCATCGAGGTTGTGCCCAGGGAATAAGACAACGCCATAAGTCGCCATAGCGCGTTCTAGAATGGTTTGTACTTTGGGGAGAATTACTCTGTTGGTTTTGGTTAGCCATTACACCCATTCTTTGCTTGGTAGTATTTTACGTTTCAAATGAGAAAGACTTAGAACATCGTTTCTGCCACCAACTAACGAAGTCGTCTAAAGTGACGAAATCTTGTTCATTTTCTGTCATTACAGCGCAATTCATTACTGATTCTATTAACTCTGGCATGATTTTGTCTTTCAGCCTTGCCTCTTTAAGGGTTGCTGCGAGATACTGCACCTATTGGGTATCGCAATGATTACAAAACGATTAACGACACCGCTACCCATTTGTTATCAATTGAAGGTTTAAGACACGCCCTCTGAATTAAAAGGGTTGTTTAATACTGCTAAGCTGTTTATGTAAGACATGTATGTTGTAATGTGCATATAAAACTATGTACATAAACACATGAATATAATTTGTGCTTACAAACCGTACATTATTTGTAAGCCATTCGAATCACACAAAATAGACGTTAAGTGATTCTAATGGCGTCAGGGTATTATGATGAAAAAAGACAATACGCCAACACTCTATTGGATTGATTATGAAACCTTCGGGGCAACTCCAGCTACCGATCGCGCATGTCAATTTGCGGGTGTTCGTACGGATATGGATTTCAACATTATCGGTGAGCCACTGGTAATTTACTGTAAGCCCCCTGTGGACTACTTACCGTCACCAGAAGCCTGTTTAATAACCGGTATCACGCCACAAGAGGCGCAAGAAAAAGGGTTATCTGAACCTGAATTTATCGCCCAAATTCATGCCGAGTTATCTAAACCTAATACCTGTGTTATTGGTTATAACAATGTACGCTTTGATGATGAAGTAACACGCTATACCCTTTACCGTAATTTCTACGACCCATACGCATGGGGCTGGCAGAATGGTAATTCTCGTTGGGATTTACTTGATATTATGCGTACCTGTTATGCCCTTCGTCCTGAAGGGGTTAACTGGCCCAATAATGATGAAGATTTGCCAAGCTTTAAGCTAGAACACTTGTCTGTTGCGAATGGCATTGAACATGCAAACGCACACGATGCAATGGCAGATGTGTATGCAACGATTGAGTTAGCAAAAATATTAAAAACGAATCAGCCAAAGTTATTTAACTACCTGTTTGATTTACGCCAGAAGCGTAAGCTGCAAGAGTTAATTGATATTGTGAACTTAACGCCTTTAGTGCATGTTTCTGGCATGTTTGGCGTGGGGTGTGGCAATACAAGCTGGATAGTGCCTATGGCATGGCACCCTGATAACAAGAATGCTGTTATTACGGTTAACCTTGCGCAAGATCCTACGCCTTTGATCGAGCTAGATGCCGATCAAATACGTGAACGTATGTACACCAAGCGCAGTGAGCTGAAACCAGACGAGTTACCGATACCAGTAAAATTGGTTCACCTAAATAAATGCCCTGTTCTTGCGCCAGCGAAAACATTAAAAGCAGAAGATGCCGATCGTATTGGTATTGATCGCGCCCAATGTTTAAAGAATCTGCAAATTCTAAAAGAGCACCCAGAAATAAGAGAAAAACTGGTGGCTATTTTTGCGGTTCAGCGTGAATACAAAGAAAATACCGACGTCGATTCGATGTTATATGATGGTTTCTTTTCTAATTCTGATCGCTCTTCTATCGATATTATTCGCGAATCGACACCTGAAGCACTGGCTGAAATTCAGCTTAACGTTGAAGATAAGCGCATTAAGCCGCTGTTGTTCCGTTACCGTGCGCGTAATTTTCCGATGACATTGAATTACGAAGAACAGCAAAAATGGAAACACCACTGCCAAGACTTCTTTCAAGATAATTTACCCGCTTACATGGAAAATTTTGAAGCTGTGGCGACAGAAAACCAATCAAATGCACATAAAATGAAAATACTGAAAGCACTGTATGACTACATAAACAACAGTGTTAGCTAAATCAGTTATTTTTCTTTTGTTACGCAGAAAGATTGAGGTTCATATTAGTCACTGAAATATGAACAATTATCTTCTCAAATAGAATCAGCCTATTAGCCTTTGCGGTTAATGGGCTTTTTTTTGAGACAATATCTCGCTTGCTAAGTTTGAACTTCACTCAAATTGCAACAACACTTAAGCAGAGGAAAAGCGTTTACACATAACAGAAAAACCACTCAATAACATCGTCGCGTTCAATGCTGTGGTAGACAACGTTTTATCACATTCCATTTTAATTCTAATAAGTGATGACTATGACAACGAAAGCCCTAACCCGCTGTTACCGTTTTCATGATGTTGATTTTGAGCCGGATCTCAATTTATTAGTATGGCATGATGAAACCGAAACCCGCCTCACACTGCATGAGTCGCGCTTGTTAGAAGTCTTATGTTATTTCTCTGGTGAAGTCATCACGTCTCAAACCTTATTTGATAAAACATTCGTACAATTGGGGCCTGACACAGAAAATACACACGACCAGTTTGATTTAAACTCACTATTTATTTCGCTTAATAAAAAGCTAACACACAATAATGCGATGGCAATTCCTATTCAGGTTGTGCCTAAATACGGTTTTCGTGTCCCCCTTCCAGAGAAAACATGTCGCTTATTTCATACATTTAAAGAGCCAAAAGCAGAAATCCCCTCTATTCCCCCAAAAGATGAACCCCCTCAATCTGCCACAGAAGACATTGTTAAAAATAGCATTTTTCATAAAGTGTCAGTTATTCTGATGGCAGTTGCAGGTATCATGTTATACCTCGCGTCTGAGCTATAACCATTTTTATGAGGCTCTGATGAGAGCCTACATGATCACTGAGAAATACAACGTAATTGAAGCATAAACCATGGCATTAAATGTGGCGTAGATCACAAAATAATTGTATGATGAATTCGCAATTTGACCTATTTGAAGGGTTTATGAAATACATTCGCTCATTCGCGATCATCTTTGTTTGTCTTTTTCTTGGTAAAGGCATTCAAGCGTTAACGGGAGTCGCTATTCCCGGCAGTATTATCGGCATGCTTATTCTTTTCGCCGTACTTTCTATGGGGCTTATTCCTTCGCACTGGGCAAAAGAGGGCTGCCATCTGCTTATTCGCCACATGGCGCTGTTGTTCGTGCCTGTCGGTGTTGGGCTTATGGATTATCTCGATCTTATCAGTACGAATACCCTACCTATTTTACTTAGTACGTTAGGCAGTAGCTTGGTTGTATTAATTGTTATTGGTGTCGCTACGCACCATAAGGAAAAATAATGATCTGGCTTCTTACCACTCTGATCGTTTTTTATCTTGCGCGTCTTATATCTAAACGATTACAACACCCTATTGTGAACCCACTGCTTATTTGCCTTGTCATTATTATTCCTTTGCTGATGTGGCTGAATGTGCCCTATACAGAATATATGGCACAAAATAAGTGGCTGAATTATTTACTAGAACCTGCTGTTGTTGCATTGGCATTTCCGCTTTACGAACAACTGTCGCAAATACGCCAAAAATGGAAAGTCATTTTATCTACTTGTTTAATTGGTAGTCTTCTTTCGATGATTGTTGGCGCAAGTATTGCCCTATCAATGGGGGCTTCACCTGAATTAACAGCCAGTATTTTACCTAAATCTGTTACAACACCTATTGCAATGGCGGTGGCTGATCAAATTGGTGGTGTACCTGCGATTGCTGCCATTATGGTGATTATTGCGGGGCTATTTGGTGCTGTATTCGGGTATCCATTATTTAAGCTATTTGGCATACATGCTCCTATTGCGAAGGGGTTAACAATGGGCACGGTTTCTCACGCATTGGGTACAGCGAAAGCGGCGGAAGAAAACCATCAAGAAGGCGCATTTAGTTCATTAGCCTTGGTGATTTGCGGTATTTTTACATCTATATTGGCACCTGTTGTCTATCCAATCATTTTGATGGTGTTTGGTTATTGAAAAATAATAGGTAAAAGCTGCAAGGTGCATGCAATCGTGTACATTTTTAAGTCGTTGATAAATGGTAGTGTGATTTTAAAAATACGTGTGACGCCACTCGCATTAATGTATGGAGTGAAACAAGACTTGCTACATTGTGATCGGGATCACACAGAATTTAAAATTGCTCGCCTACAATGTTTCTCCATCAACTAAACGGAGTAACACCTCATGCATGTTAAGATCATGGATGCTTTAGGTTCCTTACCCTCTGATCTTGCATCAGCGGTAAAACCTATATTTGAAGATGCTAATTTTGATGCAACACTAAGTCCCGAACAATTCACCACACTGCTTTCAACAACCCACATGACAGACAGTGAATTACGCGTTGCCCTTCTTCCTATCGCTGCTGCTTACTCCGTTGCTCCTATTTCTAATTTCTTTGTCGGTGCCATTGTTCGTGGTGAATCTGGTCGTTTGTATTTCGGTGCAAACATGGAATTTGTCGGCGCATCGCTTTCTCAAACTATTCATGCTGAACAATCTGCTATTAGCCATGCGTGGATAAAAGGCGAAACGGGCATTACTGATATTACAATTAACTACAGCCCATGCGGCCACTGTCGTCAGTTCATGAACGAGCTTACAACGGCGAAGACGTTAATTGTTCAATTACCCGAGCGTGAAGAACAAACCTTACAACAATATTTACCTGAATCGTTTGGCCCTGCCGATCTGAATATTACCGATGCGCTGCTAGGTAAAATTGACCACGGTATAACAATTAAAGAAACAGACGAGTTTGTTGCCATAGCTTGTAAAGCGGCGAATGGTTCACATGCTCCTTACACCAAAAATTACAGCGGTGTTGCATTGAAAGCGACTGACGGTAAAGTGTTCACTGGTAAGTATGCTGAAAACGCAGCCTTCAACCCTAGCCTTCCGCCATTACAAGTTGCCTTGGTTAATATGAATATGGCAGGTTATGCGTTAACTGATATTGCAGAAGCAGCATTAGTTGAAAAAGCAGACAGCACCATTAGCCATCTTTCAGACACACAAACAACACTTGAAGCATTGAACCCTGATATTCCGCTTACTTATGTAGCGGCATAATATCTCTACCCACCAGCATCTGATGGATAGCGTTCATTTTAAGTACCACAAAGAAGCCGCTTTTTAGTGGCTTTTTCTTTTAGAATCAGTGCCAATCAACTCACTGCTGTACCAATCAGAAGGAGTTCGGAGTATTATCCGACTTCATTATTCTTATTAGTCTCATTCCATGTCTCACAAACACAATCCAATTCAAGGCGCGAGCTGGATGCTAACCGCTGGCTTAGCATTTGCACTTGTAAATAGCTTGGCACAGTACTTGAGCGTTAAACTGAATTTACCCTCAACAACCGTTGGTTTTATCCAATATTTTATTGCTTTGATTGCAATGCTTCCGTGGTTAAAAAGTTTGGGGTTACGACACGCTTTACGTACCGAGCATTTCGGGCAGCATTGCTTTCGGGTTTTCCTGTCGGTTATTGGTATTCAGTTGTGGCTGTGGGCTCTCGCTTATCCTGTGCCTATTTGGCAAGGTATCGCGTTACTGATGACATCACCGTTGTTCGCCACCATTGGATCTGGTTTATTCCTCAAAGAAAAAGTCGGTACAGCGCGTTGGGTGGCAACATTAGCAGGCTTTATTGGCGCGATGATCATTCTAGAACCTTGGGGCGATTCGTTTAACTGGGCGTCGTTATTACCGATAGGTGCCGCTTTCTTTTGGGCAAGCTACTCACTTATGGTTAAGAAGTTATCGGTTTATGATTCACCGACTACGATGGTGGTTTATCTTTTAATTTTGATCACCCCGTTTAATCTGTTTTTGGCATTGCCAACATTCACCATTCCCGATCAAAACATGACTTGGGTATTACTGGCGGCGGCTGGTTTGCTAACAGCATTGGCACAGTGGGCAATCGCGAAGGCTTATGCAGCCGCTGATGCTTCTTTTGTTCAGCCTTTTGATCATGCCAAATTACCATTAAACGTATTCGCTGGTTGGGTTGTATTCGGTTGGGCACCTCCCGGTCGTTTATGGTTAGGGGCTGCCATTATTGTCGCATCTGTTGCCTTTATTACGCATTGGGAAAACCGTAAAAAGCGTTAACCTGACACCCGTTACTACTGATAGCATTTAACGCCACTGTCATACTTTTGTATTTGATTATTTAATGCAGAAATTAATAGCAGTGGCGTTATTCGATCTTGTCTTTAGCCATAACCATTCTGCTTTACCAAACTACTTCACTATTCTGATTATTTCTACGTTCTCTCGTCTTTACTGCTATAACGCCTCATCACTGACACATCGAATTAAACAGTACTGTCTATACTGTTCAGAACACATTTTTACATCCACAGTCACAATATTGCAGTGAAATGCTTTTCCACACATTTTGATTCAAGGAAAAGAGAATGAAACGTATATCTTTTAGCTCAGTTCTAGTTGGTTTTATTTCATTAGTTGTATCGCTTACCGCGCATGCAGAACAGTTCATTACTATTGGTACAGGCGGTGTTACAGGCGTGTATTACCCAACAGGCGGGGCAATCTGTCGATTGGTGAATAAAGACCGTAAAACCCACGGTATACGCTGCTCTGTCGAAAGTACGGGGGGCTCTATCTATAACATCAATACTATTCGAGCAGGTGAACTTGATTTAGCCATCGCGCAATCAGATTGGCAACATCATGCGTATAACGGCACAAGCCTATTTGAAGAAAAAGGCCCTTTTAAGTCATTACGCTCCGTATTTTCTCTTCATGCTGAACCTTTTACCGTTGTCGCAAGAGCTGACTCTGGCATTAAGACCTTTGATGATTTGAAAGGAAAGCGCGTCAACATTGGTAATCCAGGCTCAGGGCAACGAGGTACGATGGAAGTCTTAATGAAAGCCAAAGGCTGGACAATGAAAGACTTTAAATTAGTGTCTGAATTGAAAGCATCTGAACAATCCAAAGCATTATGTGATAACAAAATCGATGCCATGATTTACACCGTTGGGCACCCTAGCGGCGCCATTAAAGAAGCCACAACATCTTGCAGTAGTGTGATTGTTGAAGTGTCAGGGCCTGTCATCGATAAGTTAGTCGATGAAAATGCGTTCTATCGTATTGTTACCATTCCTGGCGGCATGTACATGGGTTCAGAGAATGGTGTAAAAACATTTGGTGTCGGCGCGACTTTCGTAAGTTCAACTCAAGTTGATAACAATGTGATTTATGCGGTTACACAGTCTGTTTTTGATAATTTCAATGAGTTTAAAAGATTACATCCGGCTTTTAGTGGCTTGAAAAAAGAAGAAATGATTAAAGATGGATTAACAGCACCACTACACGATGGAGCTAAAAAATACTTTGTCGAAGTCGGTTTACTCGCAGAATAGTGAACTAACTAGCTGAATAATTGATAATAAATAACGTTCGTCAAACAAAAAGGGCTAACCACATATTATTGGTTAGCCCTTTTTTATACATTCTTATATAGCTGCCACTTCGTTTTAAATTGATTTAAAAACGGACACGAAAACCAAGCGCTGCTTCTAATTCTAAGTCTACATCTTCAACAACATAAAGTGTTGGACCTAGCTCACCGTAAAACTCAAAGCTATTCACTGGTAGCTCAAAACCAACACCTGAACGTACACCCAATTTATCGTGTTTGTTATCGACGTATTGTGCACCAACAAAGGTATATAAATTATTTAAATCTGAATTTTTTGACAAAGAGCCAAGGTTGAACGTTTTATCAACTGCCAGCCCGAAGTCATCAATGCCAAGTGAAAAGCGCAAATCGTTATGCTTATATTGAATACCAGACATTGGGCTACCTAAAAAGACGCCAATGGCTTGTGCCGCATGGGCTGAAAATGGAACAACAAAGAATAGTGCTAACCCTAAGAAATACTTTTTCATTTTGTACTGCCTACTTTGTGTTTGATAGAACAACTAAAATCGCAACGCTGTTGTTGCAATAAGTAAAACTTAATAATTCATATTAGTTACATTGTCACTTAATGTGTAGGTGTATACACTCCTACTGGCCTCTAGTGGGCGGAAGTAATCTAACCAAAAAGTTCCCTAAACACGATGCTTTAAACAAGAACTGACACAACGTTGACAGGAAAATGCGCTTATCAATACGTTATACCCAAGTTACCTCACCATTCACACTTAATTCAGACTTACCCAATACAACATTGTATTTTTATTACCCATGCGTTCTAACCGCTCAATATATCAACAGAAACAATAAAGCAAACGTTTGCGTCATTATTGAAATCAGTTATCATTTACCCAGTATCAATACTCATCGTAAGGAAATTCAATGTTTGGTTCAGCAACGCGTTCTGATGCAACCCGTGTGTTACTTCTTGGTTCTGGTGAATTAGGTAAAGAAGTGGCGATTGAATGTCAGCGTTTAGGCTTAGAGGTTATCGCCGTTGATCGTTATGATAATGCACCAGCAATGCAAGTTGCACATCGTAGCCATGTTATCGACATGCTGGATGGCGATGCACTTAGAAAATTGATTGAATTAGAGCAGCCACACTACGTTGTTCCTGAAATTGAAGCCATTGCAACAGACACTCTCGTCTCGCTTGAAGCTGAGGGAGTGAATATTGTTCCTACAGCAAATGCGACTAAGCTAACCATGAATCGTGAAGGCATTCGTCGTTTAGCGGCTGAAAACTTACAGATTCCTACTTCTCCTTTTGAATTCGCCGATCAATATGATGATTTTGTCGCAGCAGTAGAACGCGTAGGCACACCGTGTGTTGTTAAACCTATTATGAGTTCTTCAGGTAAAGGCCAGAGTGTGATTAAAACACCTGCCGATATCGAAGCATCGTGGCAGTACGCACAAGAAGGCGGCCGTGCGGGTACTGGTCGCGTTGTAGTTGAAGGCTTTATAAAATTCGATTACGAAATTACGCTGCTTACAATACGCGCTGTTGATGGCGTGCATTTCTGTGCCCCGATTGGTCATCGCCAAGAAGATGGTGATTACCGTGAATCATGGCAGCCACAACAGATGTCAGATGAAGCACTAAAAGCCGCGCAAGATGTTGCTGAAAAAGTGGTTAATGCTCTAGGTGGCTATGGGCTGTTCGGCGTAGAGCTGTTTGTGCGTGGAAATGAAGTGCTGTTCAATGAAGTATCACCGCGCCCGCATGATACGGGAATGGTTACGTTGATCTCTCAAGATCTGTCTGAATTTGCATTACACGTTCGTGCGTTTTTAGGCTTACCTATTCAGCAAATCATTCAGTATGGCCCAGCGGCTTCTGCTGTTATTTTAGGTAGCGGTATTTCAAGCAATATTCGCTTCGATAACTTAACCGCCGCGCTATCTCGTCCACAGACTCAGGTGCGCCTGTTTGGCAAGCCAGAGATTAACGGGCGCCGTCGTCTTGGTGTTGCGTTAACGCGCCGTGAGGATATCAAACAGGCTGTTTCTGACGCTATTAATGCAGCAGCAGACGTTAAAGTTATTTATTAATCCAACTTTATTCTCTCTACCACTGAATATACTAGTGACAACAGAGGCGAGGCTCTATCATAGAGCCTCGCCTCTTTTCATTCCGCTACTGTTAACTCAATAAATAGATTCATGACTCAATAAACGTACCGAACTTGAAAATCTCGATGTTAAGCGACTTCAATCAACCACGTTTCTTCAGCAAAATGGCTTAATCCATTTTTACGGCGTGGGTGTGTTTCATCTTTTTCATCGCGTGCTAAAAGCGTGATGTTACAACCATCAAATAAACGGCGTACCTCATCACTCGTCACAGAAAACGGAGGACCATTTAATTGCTCTTGTGGATAATCTAACGTTACCAACAAAATGCGACCGCCTTTTTTCACTAACGACAATAAACGCTCAACATACATTTCACGCATATTCTTCGGCATCGCAATTAATGCAGCACGATCGTAGATCACATCAACAGGATCAATACGGACAGAAAAGTAATCGCCACAATGAATGGTGATCTCATCAAATGCATACACACTTTCATGACCGATTGCAGTCACCATGGGAGTGTACAAGTGTTCAGCAAAAAACGATCTTACTGCGATATCGCTCAGCTCAATACCGATTACGTTATTATGTTTTTGTGCTAACCAAACCAGATCAACAGACTTCCCACACATAGGCACAAGTACACGATCGTCGCGTGTTGCTTTAACCATTGGCCAATATTGCGTTAATACTGGGTTTGTATCGTCAAGGTGAAAGCCAATACGATTTTCTGCCCAGCGGCTATGCCAAAATTCTGCGTCCATTTTTAATCCTGTTCTAAAGCTGACTTAGCCGTAGTTGACCATAAATCATGTGCTGGATCTACCCTATCAGCGGTAACCAATATTCGCGGGTTATTTTTTGTAGATTATAGATAACAAAAAGGGATGCCGAAGCATCCCTTTTTGTCGATTTAACTTCCTGTCAGTAAAGCTAAACCCATAATCTATTCTTCAATGTCACTTTGGAGTGATTATTGAATCAACGATCGAAACTATACAGATTAAGATACTCTGAATAATTTAATCGAATCACGACGAACAGTTACACCGCGGAAAGTGACAGGTTCAAGCAATGTCATAAGCTGCTTAGAAACAAAAAACTTACCGCTGTAGCTACGATCGCCACCTCGATTTACCCAATCAGCAAATTCATCTGCAAGATTGAACATAGAGTTCCCAACGAGCAATACAAGTACTTTCGCTACTTCACTGTCATTATGTCGATTGAACTCAGCGTCACGAACTTTTTTACGATATTCGTCGACAATTCTTTCAAGGCACTCAAATCTGCTCATTACACACCACCACAAAAAACGAGGAGCGGATACTACTGCTCAAACCCACTGAGATCAACCCATCAAGCAAGGAATCTTGCGACTAATAGCGTTATTTTTGCATGCTGATAACATGTTACTCAAAATGTGACATATAAATCACGTTTTAAGATCAAGTTTGGTGCTGAAAAACCATTTGTTGCATTTTAAATATCACTTTGTTCGAGTAAAATATTCACTCGATATTGTGTAAGTTCTATCGCTCGAACTAAAGGTAATAATATGCATTCAGTTTTGCCAAACATCTTAGCGGGCTCTCTCAGAAGCGAATTTAAAACCGTCCAGCTAATGACAAATATTTACTGCAAAGCACACCACCAGCATCACAAGATCGTTCAGCACGCAGTATCTCGTCCAAATGCACTTAAGCCAAACGGCAAACTGTGTGAGCAATGTGTCGACTTTCTTGAATATGCACTTCTGCGATTAGATCGCTGCCCTTATGGCGAAAACAAGCCAACATGCCGTCAATGCCCTATTCACTGCTATAAGCCAGAATACAAAGCAATGTCACAAACGATAATGCGCTATGCTGGGCCAAGAATGTTATTCACACACCCGATATTGGCTATTAAGCACCTTTTAGCAGAAAGACAACCAGTTCCAATGAAACCAACGGCGGGTGCATCTAATCGACATAAACGAAAGCACGCTAGCCGTAACAAATAGCGATTTACAATTAGCACCAGTAATTAACGGTAAAAATCGACAACTTGAATTTTTGATACGTCGTTATCAGCAGCCAGATCCATGCTGAAGCTGTTTTCGCCCAATACTTTTACTGTTGCGCCCATTCTACCCGTCACACTCACGCCTTCAATTTTGCTGAATGTCTTTTCATCGTTGTAATGCATGGTTACAACAACGTTCGTTTCAACATTAGATGACAGGTCAAAAGTACAAATCCCTGTAGGGCAATACACATCTAGTGTCGTTTGATCAGAAGCAACCGACATTTTATCCACATTTTTAACCTGTGCAGCAGTGAGCTGTAACTCATCGCCACAACCAGATAGCATTAGTAGTGAGGCGGCAACAACACAGCCTAAAAAAAATTGCTTCATATCTATCCCCTTCGATTTGTATTCATAATTACGACGTCTTTATCATCATCAACAAAGAAACTCATTGATAACGATGACTAAAACACCCAGCGTATTCTACGGGAATATCAAAAAAAATAGTCACAATTGTGTAAATTTTTTCACATCTCATTATCCACACAAAAGTATGCCAACAATCTTATATTTGTGAAATCGGTTCCATTTATCATGCCTAAACTCAATAGGTGACAGCTTAGCTAGGCAGCAATGTATTCATCATTTTTTAATGGGTAAACCTATGGATATTAGAAGTGCTCGATACTTTTTAATTAAAAACGAATTCAAACCAATTCAACATCAGGTTTTATGGTTATTTCCCCTATTCAATTTCATCCGATCTTTTTTTATATTTATAGTATTACTATCATCATTTCACATTCATGCACAAGACGGCCTATATAAATGGCAAAAGCCGCATAAACCAATAACAGAAGAACAAATAGCGGAAAGTAACCCGTTTTATCCATCACGGGCTACCACCGATGGCCGTCAGCTAACACCTGCTATGTTTGAAAATCCTGAAGTCTGTAAAGGTTGCCACAGTGAAATTTACCAGCAATGGAAGAAGTCAGCCATGGCATACTCTTGGGAAGACCCTATTTATCAAGCGCTATTTCTACGCGCGAGTAAAGCAACTGATGGTCAAGTTGATAATTTTTGTATTGCTTGCCACAGCCCGATAGGCATGACAAGTATGAATGCTTCTGCCGCAATGATAGAGACGAACACCGATCTGCCAGGGGTAAACTGCGAAGTTTGTCACAACATTACTGGTATAACGGGTAACGATAACGCAGCGTACATTTTATCGCCAAATAAAGATAAACATGTAAAACTAGGTCCGCGTACCGATGCAAGTTCGCCTTACCATAAAACAGAATACTCTGATCTTCATACTCGTTCAGAGTTCTGTTCTACTTGTCATAATGTTTCTCACCCTTTCAACAGTACACCGATAGAACGTACTTACGATGAATGGCAAGAAAGTGCTTATAACGAACAAGGCATACAATGCCAAGATTGCCATATGACACCAGGGCCAGGGCAACGCGATAACCCAGGTAAATCAGCCATTATGGGAAAAGAGCGTAAACACATTTATTCCCATGAATTCACCGGAGGAAATTCAACACTACATCAATACTTTAATAACCCTGATAGTGCCGAGCTTTCGCGTGCCATGCTTAGATCGGCAGCAACCATTGAGTTTATTGGTTTACCTGACTTACTCATACCAGGCGAGCTTGTCACCATAAAAGTCAAAGTGGCCAATGTGGGTGCGGGTCATAAATTGCCTACTGGTTTCCCTGAAGGCCGTGAGGTGTGGGTTGATTTTAATGTTAAGACAGACATTCAACCATCAATCTATCGTTCTGGTGCCGTTGTCGACGGACACACTGAAAAAGGGACGCGTAACTTCAAAGTCACTTTAGGTGATGCCAATGGCAATGTGGTTGATCTCAATGTATGGGAAGTTGATCGGATTTTATCTGATACGCGTATTCAACCGAATGGCTATTCAATCGTCGATTATACTTTTCAAATACCAGAAGGGACTTCAGGAACTATTAACTTATATGCTCAGCTCAATTACTGGCCATTCCCTCAAAAAATTGTGGATGAATTACTCGGTAAAGATAAATTAAAGGTCGATATCGTTAATATGACTTCGGTCAGTGCTGCATTGCCAGTTGCTAATGCTGAACAGACAATTGCAATGAAGCCTTAATCGCAATCTGCCTACATATAAAAGAACACCCTCTGTTATTTATAAAAATAATTATAATAACAAAGGGTGTTTTACTATTACTGCATTAATAATGAGTCACTGATAATTAGTGGTTTGTCGCTAATTCTTTTTCTGTTTCTAATTTTTCTAACTCTTCGCCTTTGCGAATAAGTTTTGCGATCACTTTAGACAGTGCCAATGTGACGAAAACCATCAAGAATGCAAATACTGCTAATGTATAGAAATAGTTAGTATAAACATTTTCTATAATTTCTTGGGTTAACACCTGATCTTTCGGTAGTGCTATTTTTGTTGAAATTACGGCCGCTAAAATACCACTTAACGACAAGGCAACAGCCCGCAACCCCATCGAGAATGCAGATAGGTAACGAGGCACCATTTCAAAAATGAAACCAGCACCCAATGCACCCACAATTAACTCTGCAAACGATTGGAAAAAATTCACCCACAAAATCCAGTCTGCAGAAATTTTTCCGTTCTCGCCCACAAAACCAGTTGATAGACCCAACAAGGCAAACGCAATCGCGGTAAAGCCAAAAGCGGCGGCAAACTTAGTTGGAATCGTCGGTGAGTATCCCTTCCTATCCATCCAACCATAGATATAAATAGCCGGACCACCCAGCACAAAACACCATAATGGATTAAACGCCACATTAGATTCAGGGCGAATAGGAATAAATCCTAAGAGCTGATCACCCATTAAATTAATCGCGTAAATGTTCATCGAGGTGAGCATTTGACCATAATAGAAGTAAAAAACCATGAAGATGAAAATCATGATTAATACACAACACATCTTATATCTATACGCGATAGTCGCTTTGGTGATTTCATAAATAAAATACAAAATAACCAGCACACCTAATGCATAAAGCAGGTATTTACCAGCATCTAAGTTCGCGAATATCCAATACACTAAGCGTAGCATTATGGCAGAACCCACAATAAAGCCAGCCCAAACTTTCATACTTACAGGGCGTTTATCGAGATCATTACCCGCTTCAACCAACTCTTTACGAAAAGTGAAAAACAGAACTAATGTCAGCATCATCAAGAATGATGAAATAAAGAAGTTACCTTGATAGGCGAGATACGCAACAAGAAATGGGAACAGATATTGCGATAAAAAAGAACCCAGATTATTGATTGAATAGTTAATCGTTAAGCCCTGTTGGAAAGACTCACGGTTTGTAGCTGAATATGAATTACCGAACAACACCGTCGGACAAGTCGCAGACAACCCTCGTGAATAACCAATTAACGCAATAGCAAAAATACTCATCGGTATATTAAGCTGTGATGCACCGATTCCAAGTAAGAAGAAACCAATCGTATAAGTGGTATAGCCAATATAAACAGCGCGAAATGAACCAATATATCGGTCAGCGACAAAACCACCAACGGCCGAGAATACTGGCCCGACGGCACCAAAAGCACCCAGCATCATAATGGTATCAGCTTCACTGTAGTTCAGCTCAAACAAGAAATATTTTGTTAATAATACATAGGTACCGTAGAAAGCAGCCCCCCACAAAAACTGCCTGAGGATTAAAATTCTAGCCGTGTGTGGGAATCTAGCATTTGCATCTTGCATATCATACTCCTTTGAAATTATGCATTGCGAAACTTACCACCAATAGGCTTTAATGTTTCGCAATCAAAATCACAATATTCAACAAATGGCGTATGGCAAGAGTGTTTTTTTCTCATTATGATGCATGGCGCATAATCAAGGAGTTAGCACTATTACAAGAGTACATTCCAAAAGATAAGCATGATCTTAATATCGATATCTTCTCTCTTAAGCCTTTCTTAAGTTTCGCCCCTTAATGTTAACCATAACGGTAATGATTAGGGGAAAGCGATGAACACAAATTACCTCAACACCCATACCAATTTACTTATTATTGATAAACAACATCCTTATCGACAAGACGTAGAGCAATACGTTTCTACACGCTATAAAGATGCCTTTAATGCAAAGATTGTCGAATTCATGCCAACCTTTATGGCGATCTATGGTGATCAACAAGTGCTGCTCTCTGTTTGTGGATTTCGCGTTGCAAGCCAAGACCCCCTCTTTCTTGAGCAATACCTGTCTCAGCCTGCTGATGCATTAATGGCTATAGCATTTGATCAGAAGATTGACCGCAGCAAGCTCATCGAATTTGGGCAACTGGCATCTTTTTCACACGGTATGTCACCGCTGCATTTTTTGCTGATGACCCAAAAGCTCGTCGATAGTGGTTTTGAGTGGTGTATTTTTACGGCAACCGATCCTCTCTACGTCATGATGTGCCGCCTCGGTTTACAGCTGCATGTGTTATCGGATGCAAATCCAAATGTCATACCTGATGCTGAATCAACATGGGGAACGTATTACCACCACCAACCACGTGTTTCTGTCGTGAATTTACCCTTAGGGCTAAAGCAATTAACAGCACGGTTTTCACGTTTGACTGCAATTAAACAATACCGTGAGGAAAGACGCTAATGGGTACTATTGTCGAACACAATACTCAGCATAAAAGTGTGCTTACAGCCCTACAAAAATGGGCAACACAATGCCCAACAAAACTGGCTGTAATCAGTGAGCCAAACAGCAGTCTAACGTTCAGTGAATTATGGCAAGCGGTACAACACGCAAAACATACATTAGTTGCATTACAAGCTGAACGCATCGCCTTAAAGGCAGACAACAGCATTAACTGGGCTATTATCGATCTAGCAGCAATAGCGGCAAACATTGTATTAGTGCCTGTACCCATGTTCTTTTCTAGCAGTCAGGTAACTCACCTACTAGACACCGCCAATGTAGATACGTTAATAGGAAATTGGGAAGAAGCGACAGATGCAGTTGGCTATGTAGCAGCACTGCCGGTTTACCACAGAGCAACACATAATAAGCAACAACAGTTGCCAGCAGGTACGGCAAAAGTCACTTTCACATCTGGCTCTACAGGTCAGCCTAAAGGTGTCTGCCTGAGTATGACGCATTTAGATAAAGTAGCTCAAACACTGGCTAATGAACTGCTGATTTCATCATGTCCTAACAAGCACTTAGCTCTATTGCCCCTATCCACCTTACTTGAAAATATAGCAGGATTGTATGTACCGATAATGCTTGGCATTTCAACCACCATCATTTCTGGAGATCACCTCGGATTAACCGGATCAAGTCAATTTAATCCGTCAAATTTCATTAATGCTTTACAAAACCACCAGCCAGAAAGCCTTGTGCTAACACCGCAATTATTGATGGCATTAACTGAAGTTGTTCAAGCGGCACCTGAAGCCGTCTCTCATGCCATTCAGTCATTAAAATTTGTTGCCGTGGGTGGTGCACGTGTTTCAGCTCAACTATTAAGTAAAGCGCACGCTGCGGGTATTCCAGCTTATGAAGGTTATGGATTATCTGAATGTGGCTCAGTTGTCAGTTTAAATCGCCCTGACGTTAATGTTCTAACCCATCAAAAGATCAGCAGTAAAGCCCATCCTCAACGTAACAACTTGCAAGGCAGCAGCGGACGCATATTACCTCACTGCCACGTCACGTTTTCTGATGATGGCGAAGTATTGGTGTCTGGCTCGACCATGCTTGGCTATATCGGCGCTTCTACGCAGCCGACATTGATCGCAACAGGAGACCTAGGTTACTTAGATGAAGACGGTTTCCTGCATATTACTGGGCGTAAGAAAAACGTTCTAATCACCAGCTATGGTCGTAACATTTCGCCAGAATGGATTGAATCAGAAGCACAAGCTTATGCCGGGCTGCAACAAATGGTTGTACTGGGCGATGGGCAAGCCTCGCTCACCGCCATTATTGCCAGCCATGCTTCAGATCACTCATCAGTACAACAGAATCGAAAACAAAACCTAAAACAAATAGCGGAATCTATTACGCAATTAAATGCTTCGTTACCCGATTACGCACGCATTGGTTCCATTATTGTTTCTCGTCCATTTAATCAATTACCCGCATTGATAACCAGCAACGGCCGTCCGCGTCGAGATGCCTTTCTGCACTATTTTCAGCCAGAACTTAGCAAGCTAGACAACACAATAAGTGACAATGTAACTACACCTACGGTAACAAAATGTACTGTGACAAAAAACACTGAATCAAGAGATACAGAGATCATCACCTTAAATACAACATCGACTCTTTCAATACCTAAGGAACACACTATGACTACAGTAATGCCATTCTTTGAACAGTTACAACAACACACTAAAGACGCACAACAAACTATGCGAAACGCGCCCGTTTTTTCTGCATGTGCTAAGGGTGAAATGAGCCTTGATGCTTATATCAGTTTTCTTACACAGGCTTACCACCATGTGAAACATACCGTTCCACTTCTAATGGCTTGTGGCTCGCGATTACCCGAACACTACGAATGGCTACGCCAAGCAATCGGCGAATATATCGAAGAAGAAAAAGGCCATCACGAATGGATATTAAATGACATTCAAACATGTGGTGGTAATACCAAAGATATACGTGCGAATACCCATCAAGGTAAAGTCGGTGCCGATATCGAATTGATGGTCGCTTATCTGTATCACCAGATTGATCGTTGTAACCCAATGGCCTTCTTTGGCATGGTATGGGTGCTGGAAGGCACAAGTGTGAGTGAAGGTGGGCAAGTCGCCACGGTAATTCAAACAACGCTGAAGTTACCCGATAGCGCAATGAGCTACTTAAAATCACACAGTGAATTAGATCAAGAACACATCAAAATGTTTGAAGGCCTGATGAATCAGATCACCGACCCCGACGATCAGCAAGCCATTATCGACGGTGCAAACATGGTGTATCAATTATACGGTCAGATGCTGCATAACTTACCCATTACTCAATCACATTCAACGTCAACCGCTGCTGCCTGAATCTCACGAAAAACACGTAGAGCCTCATTCCAACGAAAAGAAAAGGAGCAACTGATGGATTTAAAACGAAAACGTATTCTACTCACTGGTGCAACAGGTGGTATCGGATCCGCCTTAGCGATTCAATTAGCTAAGCAGGGAGCATATTTAATTCTTGTTGGAAGAAAAAAAACGAAGCTTGATGCACTCAAAAACAGCCTTGAAAACGCAAGTAAACACCTTTGTATCACGGCTGATTTGGCAACTGATGGTATAGAAACCATTAACGCGGCTTGTATAAAATGGAAAGATCAGGGTATCTGTATTGATATCGTGATCAACAATGCAGGCACCAATACGTTTGCTTATCTCGCACAGCAAACTGCGGCCGATATTGCGCGAGAAACACAGCTAAATATGTTGGCACCTATTTTGTTAAGCCAACACGCCCTCTCTTGGCTTAAACGTCCGGGCATCATATTGAATATAGGGTCAACATTTAGTGCCATTGGCTACCCCGGATACAGTACGTACTGTGCTACAAAAGCCGCCATTCACCGTTTTAGTGAGGCGTTGCAACGCGAGCTTACCGGAACAGGTATTCAAGTGTTGTACCTTGCCCCGCGCGCAACAGATACCAAGCTTAATGACCGACGGGTCACTGAGCTCAATACATTACTAGGCAATAAAACAGACAGCCCTGAATATGTTGCCAGTGAAATTATCACCACATTGAAAACAGAAACAAAATACCGCTGGCTTGGTTGGCCTGAAAAATTGTTTGTTCGTCTAAACCAACTATTACCCAGTGTGGTGTCGTCATCTATTCGTAAACAACATACGCGTATCACCGAATTTGCCAGTAAATCACTATAAAAAGCAGTACCTATTCATCAGAATTTCGACGCCAAGGAGTACACAATGAAACGGAATAAACAACAATCACTTAATCAAGTACCTAACCGAAGTGATCAAAAAAGATCCAGAAGTGCTTGATGGATCAGCATTTACCCGTTTAGGTTCACTATACTACAAGGTACTAAGCTGGCCGATTGGCAGATAAAGGACGACAGCAAGAGATTACAAATAAATTAAAGGAACTGCAGTAAACATGCGAATTTTACTCGTTGAAGATGATGTGATGTTAGGGAAATCCATGGTGACGTCGTTAAGTCGCCATGGCTATACCGTAGACTGGTTACAACAAGGTAATGGTGTTGAGGTAAATCTAAATACTGAAACTTTTATGGCGATTATTTTAGACCTCACATTACCCGATACTGATGGTTTAGTAGTACTGCGCCGAGTACGAAAAGCAGGACACACCCTACCCATTTTAATTTTAACGGCTCGGGATGAAATCCATGATCGTGTAAAGGGGCTTGATGGCGGTGCAGACGATTACCTCGTCAAGCCTTTTGCACTTGAAGAATTATTAGCTAGGCTTCGTGTATTAATAAGACGTGTTTCTGGGCATAGCGACGCACAATTAGAAATTGGTGACCTATCTATTTCACTCAAAACCAATGACGTACATTATCAAGGTAACCCAGTAAAACTCACTAAAAATGAATTTAAGATCTTAGCCACCTTGGTAACACAATCGGGACGCGTACTCAGTAAAGAAAGCCTGCAACAAGTACTGCATGGTTGGGATGATCTGGCAAGCGACAATGCTATCGAAGTGCACATTCATAATTTAAGGAAAAA
>SWCB01000549.1_pt1 | contig 22788 bp, 16 predicted proteins | sample 4692901 | NCBI WGS metagenome assembly SWCB01 (sample SAMN10267276, study PRJNA491770) | bioreactor metagenome | isolation source: DHS bioreactor inoculated with subseafloor sediment | place: Japan: off Shimokita Peninsula | collected 2006-08 | reverse complement strand
AGCGGCATTACAAATGCCGCTCAGCTCCGTTGTTTATAAATAATGCAGCATTACAAGTGCTTCCCAACTCCGTTCACGAATGGCTAAGCGGCATTTGTAATGCCGCTTAAATATTTTGAACGTTATAATTCAAATAGATGCATTCCAATTTGAAATACATTCAACAATCTAAATTAGTTGTAAATAGAGCGGCATTGCAAACTCCGCTCAGCTATGAGTTCAGTGAAGCTCATTTAACTTTTCATCTCCAATTAAACAAAATCCCCCTCAAGACGTTATTTATAAAGAGTCTAAATAATAATTTTAAACGTTAAAACAAGGAGGATATACAATGAATTTTGAATTCCCGGCATTACCTTATGCCTACGATGCTTTAGAGCCACATATTGACCGTATGACGATGGAAATCCATCATACGAAACACCATAAAGCCTATTTCGATAAATTTACGGCTGCCATTGAAGGAACTGAACTTGAGAATAAAAGCCTTAAAGAAATTTTTGCCCACGTGAGCAAAGCCCCGGTTGCGGTGCGTAATAATGGTGGCGGATTTTTTAACCACAATTTGTTCTGGGAAATTTTAAGCCCTAACGGTGGTGGTCAGCCAGGCGGCGAATTGGCTGAAGCCATCACTAAGAAATTCGGATCATTTGATGAGTTTAAAACTAAATTTAATGATGCTGCGGCTACCCGTTTTGGAAGCGGTTGGGCGTGGCTGAGTGTGAAAGCTGACAATAGCCTGTGCGTTTGCTCTTCGCCCAATCAGGACAATCCACTCATGGATGTTCATGATTGCCAGGGTACACCTATTATGGGACTTGATGTTTGGGAACATGCATACTATCTCAAGTATCAGAATCGTCGCCCTGATTATATCTCTGCATTCTGGAGCCTGGTGAATTGGACGAAAGTAGCTGAGAATTATAAAAATGCGGTAAAATAGCAACCCAATGTAACTTTTAATTGTTTAATTGACCGAATGGCATTACCGTTCGGTTTTTTTTAACCTCCAAAACCTAAATTATCATGAAAAACATTTTTATTGCAATTTTATTTGTGTTTGGAACATTGTTTCTTTCAGGCAATCTGCTTGCTCAGAAGGTTCTCAGCACAAAATCACAGGCAAAGGATAAATCGGATGTGATAAAACAAAAAGCCGATGTTTCGAAAGAAACTGCCACACTTTCTGCAACAGCCGGCAGTGATGCCTTTACCGGAAAAGCGGAAGATTGGTTTATGCCGGCTGCCGAAACAATCTTTCCCGCTTTACCTTACAGTTATAGTGCCCTGGAACCGGTGATTGATAAAATGACGGTTGAACTGCATTACGACAAGCATCACCGTGGCTATTTCAATAATTTCAAGAAGGCCATTGAAAATAGTAAATTAGAAAAAATGTCGTTGTACGAAATTTTTGCCAGTATTTCGGAACAATCTATGACCGTTCGCAACAATGCCGGAGGATATTATAACCATGTGCTTTACTGGTCAAATATGTCCGCAGATGGTGGGGGAGAGCCTTCTGGAATTCTGCAGAAGCACATCATCAACTCTTTTGGTAGCTATGAAGCTTTTGTAAAGGAGATGACAGAGGCTGCAAAAACCCGCTTTGGTTCAGGTTGGGCCTGGCTTGCTGTTGATCTAAAGACCAAAGAACTCTTCATTACTTCCACCGCGAATCAGGACAATCCATTGATGGATATTTCGGATAGACGCGGTTATCCCATTCTGGCACTTGACGTATGGGAACATGCTTACTACCTGAATTATCAAAACAAAAGAGCAGATTATATTGATAATTTCTGGAAAAAAGTAAACTGGAAAGATGTTGAAGCCCGCTTTGACGCTTTTGAAAAGATGGCTGGAAAACTGAAATAGATTTCGGATTTCTGAAAATTAAAAAGCCTTCCCGGTTTTGGGAAGGCTTTTTAATTTTATACATCAGTAAGAGGTTTGATCCCCTTAATACTTTCAGAAATTACAGTTTACGCTTGGTTTCAACAATTTCATAGCCTTCAATGATGTCCCTTTCTTTGATATCGTTGAAGTTTTCGATGTTCAGGCCGCATTCATATCCGGCGGAAACCTCTTTAACGTCGTCTTTGAAACGTTTAAGCGATCCGAGTGATCCGGTATGGACAACGATTCCATCCCTGATGATCCGGATTTTTGTATTGCGGTGAACTTTGCCATCCAGCACCATACAACCGGCAACTGTACCCACCTTCGTAATATTGAAGACTTCGCGTACTTCGATGTTGCAGAGGATTTTTTCTTCAATATCGGGTGAAAGCATTCCTTCGATGGCTGTTTTAATTTCGTTGATGGCAGTGTAGATGATGGAGTAGGTTCTCACATCAATCTGTTCGTGCTCGGCAAGTTTGCGGGCGCTGAGTGTAGGTCGCACCTGGAAACCAACGATAACCGCGTTGGAAGCCGAAGCCAGCAGTACATCGCTTTCAGTAACTGCACCCACCGATTTGTGGATAATGTTTACCTGTACCTCAGGCGTTGAAAGTTTCAGCAAGGAATCTGAAAGGGCCTCAACTGATCCGTCAACATCACCTTTTACAATCACGTTCAACTCCTTGAAGTCGCCAATGGCAATCCTGCGTCCGATTTCGTCGAGGGTAATGTGTTTCTGTGTCCTGATGCCCTGCTCGCGTTGCAATTGCTGACGTTTTGCCACAATATTTTTGGCTTCGCGCTCATCGGTCATAACCTTAAAGGTATCACCAGCCTGCGGGGCAGCATTTAATCCCAACAGCAGCAGCGGCGTACTTGGCCCGGCAGATTTAATTGGGGTATTCCGCTCATTGTACATGGCTTTTACCTTTCCAATGGTAGTGCCGGCAATGACTAAGTCTCCCGAATTAAGGGTTCCGGTTTGAACGAGAATTTTGGCTACATATCCACGGCCTTTGTCAAGCGAAGATTCAAGGATGGTACCGGTAGCTGTTTTGTTAGGATTTGCTTTCAAATCGAGCATTTCTGCTTCAAGCAATACCTTTTCAAGCAACAAGTCAATGTTCACACCTTTTTTTGCAGATATTTCCTGGCTCTGGTATTTTCCTCCCCAGTCTTCAACCAGGATATTGCGTTTTGACAACTCCTCCCTGATTTTCTCAGTATTGGCGTTGGCTTTATCAATTTTGTTGATGGCGAATACAATGGGTACACCGGCAGCCTGGGCATGGTTGATGGCTTCAATGGTTTGAGGCATCACCGTGTCGTCGGCAGCAATTACAATAATTACGATGTCGGTAATTTTTGCACCCCTGGCGCGCATAGCGGTAAATGCTTCGTGGCCCGGTGTATCGAGGAAAGTAATTTTTTTGCCACTGTCAAGCTTAACTTCATATGCTCCAATGTGCTGTGTAATTCCTCCGGCTTCACCGGCAATTACGTTGGCTTTTCTGATAAAGTCGAGTAATGAAGTTTTACCGTGGTCAACGTGTCCCATCACAGTAACAATGGGTGCACGTGGCAATAAATCCTCGGGATTTTCCTGCTCGGCTTCTGCGGCCTGGCTATCAACATCTTCAACCCCGACAAATTTTACAGAATATCCGAATTCATCGGCAACCACCACAATGGTTTCAGCATCAAGGCGTTGATTAATTGAAACAAATAGTCCCAACGACAGGCAGGTGGAAATAATCTGGTTAACCTGAACATCCATCAAATTGGCAAGTTCATTGGCTGTAACAAATTCGGCCACCATAATTGATTTCTGTTCTTCCTCGCGGCGCAATGCATCTTCGGCCATATTCTGACTGGCGACGCTGCGTTTCTCACGACGGTGCTTCGAAGCCTTGGATTTTCCACCTGCACTTAAACGTTGCAGGGTTTCCTTGATTTGTTTCTGGATATCTTCATCGGTAAGTGCCACTTTTGGCGGCTCATTCCTCTGTGCACCCTTTTTGTGAGGTGCTGGTCTGCCTTTGCCTGGTGCGCTCGTCGGGCGGCCTGGTCCGTGGGTGCCAGGAGTGGCTGGTTTATCAGCAGTTGGTGTGCCTTCGCCGATTTTCTTAATGCGTTTCCGTTTTTTCTTTTTCGATTTCAATGAATCGTCAGAAGATGAGGCTACTGGCTTTTTAGGCTCTGATTTTCGTGGCTCCGGCAGGATCATGGTTCCCAGAATGGTCGGGCCTTCCAGTTTCCTTACCTGGGTTTTCAGGAAGTTTGATTCCTTTTCTACCTTTGGCTCAGGTGCTTTAGTTTCGGGCTCTTTGGGAGCTTCAGCGGCTGGTGGTATTTCAACAGGTTGTTCTACTATTGCTGGCTTGGTTTCAGTTTCAACCGGAGCAATAACAACGATTTCTTCGGTAACTTTTTCAGCAGGTGGTGTTTCAGTTTCGGCAGTAGGTTTCTCTTCCTTTGCCTTTCCTGAAGCGGGTTTCTTTTTGGTATCTTTTCCTTTTTTTGAAGGTTTTTTAAACTGATCGAGATCGATGTTTCCCAATACTTTCAGGTTTGAACCGGTTGTTGTTGGTTCAGGCTCTGGTGTTACTGGTGTTTCTTCAGCAGCGGGTTTTTCGGCGACTGGTTCAGGGGTGGGGGCAACTTCAGCAGGTGCAGGGATTTCGGCAGGAGGTGCTACAGTTTCCTCTACTTTAGCCGCGGGGGCTGTTTCAACTGGCTTTTCAGGTTCAGGGGCAGGGGCAACTTCCTTTTCAGGGGTAACCATTTTTTCCGGCTCAGACGGAACTTCTGTTACTTCTTCCTTCGTTACTTCTTCCTTTTTGGGTTCGGGTGCAGGAACCTCTGCCTGCTCAGGTTTGGCTTTGGGGTTCTTCGCACTTGCGCTATCCACAGGCATATTGCGGATAAATAAGTCTTCACTTGTATCCGTGTCCACATCTTCCTCAACAGGCTTTGGCTTGTCGGTGATTGAAATGGTTTTATGCTGAGTGTATTCAAGCTCAATCTTTTTGGAGACTTCTTTTACATTCTTCTCCGATTGATACTCTTTCATCAGCAAGGAGTAAACTTCAGGTGCAAGTTTAGTGTTTGGGGTGTTGTCAACCTTGATTCCTTTCTTATGAAGGAACTCGACGATGGTTGGAACCCCGACATTAAACTCCTGAGCTGCTTTCCCGAGTCGTATGCTCTTACTTACTTCTGACATATTGTTGTTTGATGTTATATTCCGCTTGCTGCTGCGGAATTTCTGTAAAATTACGCTAATTATGCTATTCAAACCCTCAGTATTCCGGATTTATCCGAGTGAACAATTGATTTTGCAACAAATTTCTCTACTCGAATTCAGCTTTTAGAATCCTTACCACTTCTTTAATGGTCTCTTCTTCAAGGTCGGTGCGGGTTACGAGTTCTTCAATGCTTAAATCAAGCACGCTCCGGGCCGTATCGCATCCAATGGATTTGAACTCATCAATGATCCACTGATCGATTTCATCATTGAATTCCTGGATGTCAACGTCTTCATTGTCAAAATCGGTATCACGATAAACATCAATTTCGTAGCCGGTAAGCTTGCTGGCCAGTTTGATGTTGTAACCGCCTTTACCAATGGCCAATGAAACCTGATCGGGCTTCATAAATACATCAGCGCGTTTGTCGCCTTCATTCAAGGTGATGGACGATATCTTGGCCGGGCTGAGTGCACGTGAAATATACAGGGATGAATTGCCTGTAAAGTTGATTACATCAATGTTTTCATTGCGCAATTCCCTTACAATGCCATGTATGCGTGATCCTTTCATTCCCACACAGGCACCTACAGGGTCAATGCGGTCGTCATAACTTTCAACGGCAATTTTGGCGCGTTCACCCGGAACCCTCACGATGTTTCGGATGGTAATCAAGCCATCATAAACTTCGGGAACTTCCTGTTCAAACAAACGCTCCAAAAATACGGGTGAAGTCCTCGAAAGGATAATTACCGGCGTGTTGTTGCGCATATCCACCTTTGAGACAACTGCTCTTAAGGTATCGCCCTTGCGGTAAAAATCTGAAGGGATTTGTTCTGAACGGGGCAGAGTTAGCTCAATGTATTCATCGTCAAGTACAAGAATCTCTTTTTTCCATACCTGATAAACTTCACCGGTGATGATGTCACCAATTTTCTCCTTGTACTTTTTGAAAATATTGTCTTTTTCGTATTCCTGGATTTTTGCCATCAGGTTTTGTCTGATGGTGAGAATTTCCCTGCGGCCGAAGTCCTTCATATGCACTTCTTCCGAAACTTCCTCGCCCACCTCAAAGTCAGGCTCAATCTTTATGGCTGCGGAATATCCAATCTGTTGGTTCTCATCTTCAACATCATCGTCTTCAACGATTTCCCTGTTGCGCCAGATCTCAAGGTCCCCTTTGTCGATGTTGACAATCACATTGAAGTTTTCATCCGAGCCATATTTTTTCGTGAGCATGTGGCGGAATACATCTTCAATGATGCGCATCATGGTTTCGCGGTCGATGTTTTTAAACTCCTTAAATTCGGAGAAGGTTTCGACTAAATTGATATGTTCCATGGGTTAAGGTGTTCTTTGAATTGGATGATTATTGGTTTTTGAAAGAGATGACCTCTTTTGTATGTTTGATTTCGGTGAACGGAATTTCTTTGGTTTCTTCTGTTTCCACCTTTTTGACCTTTGTTTTGCGGTAAACAGAAATTTTGTCTTTATCAGCAGCCACAAGTTTGCCGGTAAAAACAGTTCCATCGGCAAAAGTTACTTCAACATCACGGCCGATATTTTTGATGTATTGTCTCAGCATTTTGTAGGGCTGGTCAATGCCCGATGAAGAGACTGTGAGGTCATAATCTTCGGTTTCACGATCGAATACCGATTCAATGTGTCGGGTTATTCCGATGCAATCTTCAATGGCAATGCTGGTGTCGCTGTCGAGCAGGACCATGATCCGGTTGCCGGATTTTACCCTGATTTCGACCACGAATTTATCGGTACCTTGCAGTACAGATTCAACCTCTTTTAAGATAGTGTCTTTGTCGATCATCTCGGTTTTGTGTAATAAAAGAGGGGACAATACAGTCCCCTCAACTTAGTTTCACCATTGAGTACGCGCGTAGTTACGCAACGGGGTGATTGTTTTAATGTTGTCCGACCAGGGTTCGAACCTAGACCGAGAGAACCAAAATCTCTTGTGCTACCGTTACACCATCGGACAGTTTCCCTTTAAAAGGTGTGCAAAAATAGATATTTTTTTTTGATTTGTGCAAATTTTCGGGGAATATTTTTTATCATTTGTTTTGGTAATGCTGTTTTAGTGTGGAAATGGGGATTGGTTGGTTGTAGAACTGACCAATTATTATAGTCTGCTTAAAGGTAAATTCACCTGGTCTTTGCGCATCCGATCAAACGGTTATCATAATATGGTCAATTATATTGGATAAATCGCAGTCTCATTGTTTCTCAACATGCACAATGCCCAATGCTTTATCCTCACTTAACATTTTTTAGAAATCTCCGATTCATCTGTTGTCCGAAAATCATTAACTTCGCAGCGCCTTATGCTAAACTGGTTTTTAGCTGGCTTCGGCGCCTATTTTTTGAATGTGTATTTCTTCAAAATCTATTAATACATTACATACCCAATTCTCTAACCAGATGAATTACAAAAAACTCAACAACATTCTCGGCTGGCTGGCATTTGCCATCGCTCTGATTGTTTACACCCTTACGCTTGAACCAACGGCCAGTTGGTGGGATTGCGGGGAGTATATCGCGACAGCATATAAATTGCAGGTTGGTCATCCTCCCGGAGCACCATTGTTTCAGATTTTGGGACGCTTTTTCTCCCTTTTCGCACTTGGCGATACTTCTAATATTGCCTTGATGGTCAATTTTATGTCGGGATTGGTAAGCGCGTTAACCATAATGTTCCTTTTCTGGACCATTACCCATCTGGCAAAGAAACTGGTTCAAGGTGATGAAGAATTGACTATGGGTCAGATGGTTGCAGTTTTTGGCGCCGGACTGGTTGGTGCTTTGGCCTATACTTTCTCTGATTCATTCTGGTTTTCTGCCGTTGAAGGGGAAGTTTATGCCATGTCCTCCTTTTTCACGGCAGTAGTTTTTTGGGCTATCCTAAAGTGGGAGTCTGTTGCCGATCAAAGGCACAACATCCGCTGGATTGTGTTTATTGCTTTCCTGGTTGGGTTGTCCATTGGTGTACACTTGCTTAATCTCTTGGCCATTCCGGCTATAGCCTATGTGTATTATTTTAAGAAATACAAAGTAACCAACAAGGGTCTTTTCCTAACGGGAGTCGTTTCCATACTGATACTTGCAGCAATTATGTATGTTGTGATACCCCAGGTGGTTAATCTGGCCGCGAAATTTGAACTCTTGTTTGTCAATGGGTTTGGCTTACCTTTCAATTCAGGAGCCATTGTTTACTTCCTGCTCATTGTTTTTGGACTTGTTTTTGGCCTTCGCTATACCCATAAAAAGGGGAGACTTATCCTCAATACAGCACTGCTTTCCCTTACTTTCATATTAATTGGCTACTCTTCATTTATGATGTTGGTCATCAGGGCAAACACCAATACGCCAATCAATGAAAATGATCCCTCCGATGCCATTAGTTTACTGTCTTACCTCAACAGGGAGCAATACGGCACCTGGCCATTGTTTACGGGTCAATATTACAATGCACCGCTCGATCCGCAAAATCCACGTTCTGATGGTAATCCCATTTATGTGCGTGATAAAAAGAGCGGTAAATACATCATTACCGATCCCCGAAAGGGAGATGAGTTCAATTATGATCCTCGTTTTACCACTGTTTTCCCGCGCATGTACAGCTCGCAGGAAAGCCACGTAAGGGCATATAAAAGCTGGGGCAAAGTAAAGGGTGTGCCCATTCAGGCTATAAATAATGAAGGACAGACTGAAACCCTCATAAAGCCAACCATGGGAGAAAACCTGAGGTTCTTTGTAAACTATCAGCTTGGCCATATGTATTTTCGGTACTTTATGTGGAATTTTGCCGGACGACAAAACGACATACAAAGTCATGGAGGCATTAAAAATGGCAACTGGATAAGTGGTATTAACTTCCTGGATGAATTCCGTCTTGGCAAGCAGACCGATCTTCCTCAAAGTATGCAAAGTCCGGCACGGAACACTTATTATCTGCTTCCATTGCTTTTGGGTATAGTGGGTATGTTGTTCCATTTCAACAAAAATTACAAAGACGGATTGATTGTTGCCCTGCTCTTTTTTATGACCGGGCTGGCCATTGTTGTTTATCTGAATCAAACGCCGTTCCAACCCCGTGAACGGGACTATGCCTATGCGGGGTCCTTCTACGCGTTTGCCATTTGGATCGGCTTGGGTATTATAGGTTTATGGGAGTTGCTTACCAAAAAGCTGAAGATGAATTCATTGATTGCCTCCGCTTCTGTTACTGCGGTGTGTCTCATATTGGTGCCCGGTATTATGGCCGCCGAAAACTGGGACGATCACGATCGCTCGGAAAAATATGCTGCACGGGATATCGCAATTAATTATTTGAATTCGTGTGATAATAACGCCATTCTCATTACCAACGGGGACAATGATACTTTCCCATTATGGTACGCCCAGGAAGTGGAAGGTGTGCGCACCGACATCAGGGTGGTGAATTACATGCTTTCTTCGGGCGACTGGTACGTGCATCAGTTGGCGCGTAAAATATATGATTCCGAGCCGTTGAAGTTCACCCTTACACCAGATCAGTATAACAAAGGCATCAATGAGTATGTTCCTTATTTTACTAAAGGTGCCATCGCTGAAAGGGTAGAACTGAAGGAACTTATTAACTTTATTGCCGATGAATCTGATCGAAGCAAGGTGAGTATGCAATCGGGCGTAAAGATGAACTTTTTCCCAACCAAACGCGTGAAACTGACGGTTGATTCTGCCCAGGCAGTTAAAAGCGGGATTGTGCCTGAATACATGAAGGGCAAGATTGTTCCGGTAATTGAATGGGATATCCAACAAAACTATCTGATCAAAAACGATCTGATGCTACTCGATTTTCTGGCTTCCCAGAATTGGGACCGACCCTTGTATTTTGTTAGTCCGAGTAGTGTGAGTAAGGTTTTTGATGTGGACAAATATTGTCATCTAACGGGTGTTGTTTACAAGTTTATTCCGGTGCTTGCTGAGGATTATGCCCCCGGACTGGGCGGGGTGGATACCGAGTCTTCTTATGATGTTTTGATGAACAAAGCCAGTTGGGGCAACCTGAACAAGCCCGGCGTGCATGTGGACCCGGAGAGTTTCCGCAACAGCGTTATGCCTAAGCAATGTTACCTGCGTTTGGCCAAGGCTTTGCAGCGCAAGGGTAAGAACACGGAAGCCGTCGCGGTTGCGGATCGGCTCATTCAAGAGTTTCCGAATGAAAAAATCACTTTTGACTACTTTATGCTTCCAATTGCAGAAGTTTATTTTGATGCAGGGGCAACAGAGAAAGGCAATGATTTTTTGAAAACGCTGGCTATGGTTTATGTTGATAACCTGAACTTCTACAATGCGGTTAACCCGGAGTTTGCTTCCTTCTACCACGAAGATTCAATGCAGGCATACGCTGTGTTGGCAAGAGTATGGGAATATGCCGATGAGTATGGTCAGCGTAAATTGCTCGATGAGCTGAAAGAAAAAATGATTATTCCTGATGATTTGAAGGATGTTTTCAAATAATTAGAAAGTCAGCAAATAGAAAAAACCGATTGAATTAATTCAGTCGGTTTTTTTTGTGGGTGGAGATTATTTAATAGTCTTGACCTTGCTTTGGATGGTTTCGGCTACGCTCTACCACCATTCATGCCGGTGGTCGAGCGTAGTCGAGACCACACTTCTAATCGAAGTCGAGACCATAATTTAGATGTAGTCGGGACTACATTCTAGTAATAGTATAAATTGCTGGTTTAAAATTAGTTGTGATCAGGAATTGAATTCCTTTCCCTACGTAAAAAAACTATTTCGTCTTTCCTTTTAATTCCTTTTTACGATTCACATAATACAAAAGGAACACTCCGGCAAGAATAAATGGGATACTGAGCCACTGCCCCATATTGAGGGTCATAGTTTGCTCGAATTTTACCTGAGGTTCTTTTACAAACTCAATAAGGAACCGTACACCGAACAAAACAATGAGGAATACCCCGAAGATGAAACCTTCTTTCATGGTTTTGTAATTGCGGATGTAGTAGCGGATTAGGGCAAAAAACAAGATAAGGTAGGAGAGTGCTTCATAAATCTGGGTTGGGTGACGCCCTTCGGTTTCGCCATCACGGGCAAAAATGAAGCCCCACGGAAGGGAAGTGTAATGGCCGTAAATCTCGCTGTTCATCAGGTTGCCCATGCGGATTAAGAAGCCGCCCAGGGCTACAACAATCACCACGCGGTCGAGGGTCCACAGGTAGGTTTTACCGGAATGGCGCACAAACAACCAAAGCGCAAGCAGAATTCCAACAGCAGCGCCGTGGCTTGCTAGCCCGCCTTGCCAAATGTAAAGTATGCTGATGGGATCTTTGAGATAGGAAGCTGGTTCATAAAAGAATACGTGGCCAAGACGCGCACCGATTACGGTGCCAAGCACTACATAAGTAGCTAAACGGTCGAGTAAACCAATAGGCAGGCCTTCGCGCTTAAACACAATTTTTTCGAGAACCACATATCCCAGATAAAAGGCAAGAGCGAAAAATAGGCCGTACCATCTGATTTGTAAACTGCCAAACTTAAAAATTACAGGATTAATGTCCCAGAATATTTGTCCTAAAATCATCTTTTTTTGTATTGGTTTGCAAAGTTAGTTAAATTCGCTTCAGCGGCTTTCCTGCATCGGATTTTATTGGCCGAATCTCCCGACAAGTGCATCAATTGCTAGCTTATAGGGTGTTTCAAGCGGTTTTTCAATAACCTTGTTGCAGGCATTTGCCTTGTCGTAATCCACTTTAAGATTTAATTTGTTTTGTGCTGTTGCAAAGTAAATGCCTTCCGCTGAAAGTTTTTTTGCCAGATATTCCTGCTCTGTTTGCCCGGGTGTAGGCACCAAAAGGGCCTTGTTGCCGGTGAAGGCAATATCCATAAGTGTTGAATATCCGGCGCGGCAAATGACTAATGGCCAGGTAAGTAGTATGTTTCTAAGTTGACTACCGGGAAGGTGATCGGCTACATCAAGCAATGGTCCATCCTGGTGAATGTCTGTATTTCCGGGTAAACCTCGAATAAGCAGGCATGGCTCACCGATTGTCGGTAGTTGTTCACGAAGAATTTTCTCGAAAACACTACGCTGCGGCTCAGGCCCGGAAACCAGGGCAACGACTTTATAGGGATTATCGCTGGTCGCTTTAGGGCCACCATCATCAAAACGACTTAATAGGCCGATATAATGGGCGTTTTTTGGCAATTTTTCTCCATGGGATAATTTCCCGCTAAGGTTATCCCGACCTTCAATATCCGGGACCCAACACTCGTTAAATCGTTCAACCTGACTATGGGTAAGTTTGTGCAAAACAGTACGGAAAGGAAATAGCCAGCCTGGAGGGATGATGTTCAACTGATGCGTAATGATGACCGAATAAATACTCTTATTCCATAAGCCGTAGCGGTTGTCAGAAATAACAATGTCAATGCTGTATTTGCGAATTAGCTCCTGTAATAATTTTCTCTCCTGTTTGATTTTCAACAATAAGCGTGGAGTATCCAGAATTATTTTCAATGTCAGCGGAAGCACCCGACTAAATTTAATCGTATAACCTCGAAGTTTAACATACTCAAGATCAGGGAATTCGCTGCGAAGCAAATCAAGCTGCGGGCTGTCAGAAGCAATCATAACGCTGACGCCAGTTTCGACCAAATGCCTGATTATAGGGATGCATCGGGTTGCATGACCCAGACCCCAGTCAAGCGGGCAAACCAATACCGATAGCTTCTTCATTAATTGGGATTTAGCAATTTACTTTTTGCAAAGATAGAAACGACTTTTAAAGGTATTGTATTTAATTTGAATAAGTGAAATTTACTATATTCGCACCACCATGAGTGCAAGTGATCAGGAAAGCCTGTTATACCAAATAGCCCTTACATTATTGCCCGGTGTGGGTGATGTTAATGCGCGTAAACTGGTTGCCTATACGGGCAGCCCTGTGGGTGTTTTTCGCGAAAGCAAAGCCAATCTGCTGAGAATACCTGGCATGGGGCAATCCACGGTTGATCTTATTTCCAGGAATAAAAATGTGATTGAAAGGGCTGCCAAAGAGGTTGAGTTTATCAATAAATACAAAATTCAAACGCACTTCTTTACAGAAACCAATTACCCTGAGCGCCTGAAGCATTGCGCCGATAGTCCGGTTCTTCTTTATTCGCTTGGGAATATGGATCTTAACCAACCCTATATTGTGAGCGTGGTTGGCACCCGCCGGTCATCGGAGTATGGGAAGGAGATTTGCCAGAAACTGATTGGTGGATTGAAGGACCTTGGTGTTTTAGTAGTAAGTGGTTTGGCTTATGGCATTGATACCTGTGCCCATAAATCGGCATTGGATGAAGATTTGAAAACGGTTGGTATCCTTGCGCATGGTCTCGATAGAATTTATCCTCCGTTGAATTACAATCTTTCACAAAAAATGCTGGAACAGGGTGGTTTGGTTACCGAGTTTATAAGTGGTACTAATCCCGACCGGGAGAATTTCCCAAAAAGAAATCGGATTATCGCCGGCCTCGCCGATGCCACCATTGTTATTGAAGCCGGGTCCAGGGGTGGGGCTCTCATTACTGCCGATATTGCAAATTCATACAATCGCGATGTGTTTGCCGTGCCCGGAAGGCTGAATGACGCCATGTCGGAGGGCTGTAATCATCTCATAAAAACCAACAGAGCTGCTTTGCTTCAGTCGGCAAAGGATATTTATTACATTATGGGTTGGGACAAAACGGTTGAGAAGAAGGAGGCAGTTCAGCGCAAATTATTCGTTCAGCTTCAGCCGGATGAAGAAACTGTGGTGAATTTGATGCAGCAGCACGGCGATTGCAGCCTGGATAAAATATGCCTTTCCTCCGGCTTGCAAACCAGCAAGGTCGCTGCAGCGCTGCTTAACCTGGAATTTGAAGGAATGGTAAAGTGCCTTCCGGGGAAAATTTATCGTTTAATATGAATCCAATGGTGTAGTGAGGCTTTTGCGGAGTAGAATCAGTGCGATAAAAAATATCCCCCCTGCGACCATGTAATAAAACAATTGGTCGTTGCTTAAAAGCGTAAACCGGAACAATCCGTGGAAAAACGCGGCAGCACCAATCCCGGTCATGGAATCGATAAATTTGTTCTTTCTTGCTTTTCCCATTCCGACAAAAAATCCAAGAACCACAGACAATAGTGCATTCACGGGGCCAACAGCGTACATAAAGATTGTATCTCCCGGAACATGCAGTCCGAAATAAAGGTAATAAATGGAATAAAGTGTGGTTAGTCCTGATGAAATGGCAATGGTATAAATGATTCCATCGGGTGCCCCATTAAAGGTTTTGTGCTTCATTACGTAGCCGTAAAGCGGAATGAATTTACTGATTTCGGTAACAAATCCCACAAAAACAAAAGAATACAAAAACATACGCCGGATACTCAATGCGCCATCCATATTTAAGTAGTGTGCCAATTGATCAGCCAGGATTACCGGAACAGCCATCAGCAATCCAAGCCCTAATGCTTTGAATAGAAGCCTGAATTGCCCGTGAGGATATTTATAGCGCAAAAACAAATAAAGCAGGATGAAGATGATAGGTGATATTAAAAGTGAAATGACCTCTTTCATTCTTTTTCGTTTTAGGGTAGAAAAGGTAACAAATGAAATATGATTAAGGGCAGATAGAAGGGCAGCAATTTCTTGTAAATGAGTTGGACAAATATAGTGAATATTGCTAACTTTACAAACTGATAGGTAAATAATTATACAATACAAAATTTGCCTAAAATGTTGATAATTAATGATGTTAATATTGTGGGGAGCCGGTCTATTGTCCAATTCCTTATAAATAACTTCACAGATCAAGATAATTGGCTTAAAAAAATCGTTTAACCATGCGTAAAACTCAATGATACAGGGGGTAGTAATCCGTTCAACAGGAAGTTGGGCCACTGTTATGTCCTCAGATGGAATGACTTATGAATGTAGGATAAAAGGAACATTTCGGACAAAAGGCATACGTTCGACAAATCCTGTGGCGGTGGGTGATAATGTTGAATTTAAACTTCAGCCCAACGAAAACATCGGAATTATCCATACCATTCACTATCGCCACAATTTTATCGTTCGTAAAGCAACACGTCTGTCAAAACAGTCGCACATTATTGCAGCAAACATTGATCAGGCGGTAGTGATGGCAACTATTGCCAGCCCCAGAACTTCAACGGGTTTTATCGACCGGTTCCTGGTTACGGCAGAAGCTTACCATATCCCGGTGTCTGTTTTTTTTAACAAAAGCGATTTATACTCCGGAGCTGATCAGGTTAAGCTAAACGAACTTTTTGACTTATATTCAGGTATTGGTTATTCCTGTTTTGTTACTTCGGTGATTACGGGGCAGGGGCTGGATGCAGTTAAGGCTTATCTGACTAATAAAGTTACGCTGTTGAGTGGGCATTCAGGCGTGGGAAAGTCAGCGTTGATCAATGCCATTGAGCCCGGGTTGCAGCAGAAAGTTGGAGCCATCTCAGAATATCATCATAAAGGGAAGCATACCACCACCTTTGCTGAAATGCTACCACTAAAGGATGGCGGTTTTGTTATTGATACCCCGGGCATAAAGGAGTTTGGGCTTATACATTTTGATAAACAGGAAGTTGCAGAACGATTTCCTGAAATGCGTGAATTGATGCACAATTGCCAGTTCAACAATTGCACCCATGTGCACGAACCCGGCTGTGCCGTAAAAAAAGCCCTTTCTAAAGGTGAAATCAGCGAATCACGTTATAAAAATTACCTGAGTATTCTCAATGATGAATACTTTGAAGAAAAGGAGTGGGATTAGGAAGTGCTTTTTAAGTTCATGAAATGATTGTTTAATTCTGTTTGTTAATGAGGGTTGTTGTTCAACGGGTAAACCATGCAAGCGTGCGAAGCGAAGCACATGGAAAGGCTGCAATAGACAGTGGCTTGATGATTTTATTGGGAATAGAACATGAAGATGGGCCAGAAGATATTGAATGGCTGACCGGCAAGTTATTGCGTTTGCGGATTTTTGACGACGAAGCTGGTGTCATGAACCTTTCGGTCTCTGATATTTCTGCAGAAATTCTGGTGGTGAGCCAGTTCACCCTTCATGCAAGCACCCGAAAAGGGAACAGACCTTCCTACATAAAAGCTGCATCCCCGGAGATAGCCATTCCTTTATACGATGCATTTGTAGCGAGATTGAAGAGTGATTCCGGATTGAAGGTGGAAACCGGTTGGTTTGGCGCCAATATGAAAATTTTGCTTGAAAATGACGGGCCGGTTACGATTGTGATTGACTCCAAGGAGAGGGAATGAGAATGGACAAGGAGACAAGGAGACCGGGAGACAAGGAGACGTTGAGATGGGGCGACTTTAGCGAGGGAGCAATATGGCGATGGGGCGTTTGATCGTCTTGCTTTTCCTGCTCGTCTTGCGCGAAGGACAGCGACCTGGACAAATGAGTCGATTGGGGGCTAAAGCCCAAATTGAGCGTAGCGAAATCCCGAGAGTGCAGTAACCGACTAACGACTAACCGACTAACCGACTAACGACTATCTTAAAGCCCGAAATTCATCCCAAAACTGGGCATAACAGGCAATTGATAGACTTTGTCTCCGGTAATGCGGTTCACGTAAAAGATGTTTTCCCGGTCGTAAATATTGGTTACGCTGAAGTTGAACTCCAACATTCCCCTTTCACGGATTTTAATGCGACGCATCAGGCTTAAATCCAGACGGTGGTAATAGGGCAGGCGGGCTTTGTTATAATCTGCGTAAATGACCCCAAGCTGCCCATTGGAAAGGTTGTAATTGGTTGCTGCGCCCTGTTCAAAGAGTAATTTTTCATAAAAACCCTGGGTTTGTGTAAACGGGAATCCGGAGCCCAGGTTCCAGCGGGCATTCAATTCCCAGCCCAATTCTTTCCCAAAACGATATGATCCCACCAGGTTAACGTTGTGTCTTCTGTCGTAGTGCGGCACATATTCAATAACACCATCGTAACGGTTTACATAGGCCAGCGAATAAACCGCCCACAGATAAATTTTTCTGACTTCATATTTGAGCGAAACATCGAAACCATTGGCATTTCCGTTCTCAATGATGAAGTCTTTTCTCAGGTAATCGGGTTTGTAATTGGGATTGTTGGGGTTATTATAGTCGGCGTTATCGTCAAAAATCTTATTGCGGTTAATATTGGTGAGTTGTGAGAAGTTCTTATAGTAAACTTCCATGTTCACCGTGATGTGGTTGGTTGGATCAAACTCCGCACCAAAAATGATGTGCTCAGCTTTCTGCAATTTGTGATTGACTTTTTTGCCATCAAAATTTTGTTGCAGGTTGTCGGGGCCGGAAAGAAAACCGTAAAACAGGTTCACGATGTCGCGGTCGGAATTGGCACTAATGAGGTTCTGTGAATAAAGCCCGGCGGCCATTTTTAGCCTGAATCTGTCGGTGAAATTATACTTCATGGCTAAGCGCGGCTCCGGCGAAAAATTTGAAAGCGAGGCATAATATTGCATCCTGAAACCGGGTTCAAAAAGAAGCTTGCCACGGGTCATTTTGTATTTTACATATCCGGCAATTTCTGTGGTATTTTCCACCTGTGAAATTTTGCGTCCAATGGTATTGGTAAAGTCAAACTCGGTTTTGAAACCTTGCATTTCAATACCATATTTTATCTCATCTTTCCCGAGAAAATAGGTGAAACCCATACCAAGGTTAAAGCCATTGATGGCACTGGTGCGCTCGGGCAAAACGCCTTCAACCATAGAAATATTGTAGGACGAATAGGCAAAATTACCCTCAATCAACACCGGGTTGTTGCCGGGAATGACCACGAAATTGCTTCCTCCACCGGTTGATTTCCATTGGTAGGTAGCCAGGTTGGTGTAATCCACCTTGTCGTTAAAGTTAAAACCGTAAAGATTTATTTTTGAACCATTGGAAGCGTTGATTGAAACTTTTCCATACACATCCGTGTAGTTAAATGGTAGCCCGGCAGTATCTATGTAGTTGTAGATCAGGTCAGAAGTTTGTTTTAGATAAGAGTTTTTGGCAGAAATCAGAAACGAAACGCTTCCACCACCGTCCTCTTTTTGTTTTTTTATTGGACCTTCCAGCATAAGTTTAGCGCCAAATGTGCTTGCGCCGACTTTTCCGGCAATCTGTTTTTTATTGCCATCGCGTGTGGTGAGGTCCATCACCGATGAAATACGGCCACCATGCTGGGCGTTGAATCCTCCGGTATAAATATCGGCGTTGCGTAGAATGTCATTGTCAAATACGGAAAACAGGCCAATGGAGTGAAACGGATTATAAATTACCATGCCATCTAAAAGAACCTTATTTTGAATGGGTGAGCCCCCCCGGATGTACAACTGTCCACCCTGATCGCCGGTAAAAACCACGCCCGGAAGCACCTGCAGGTACTGCGCCAAATCGGGCTGGCCGCCAATGGTTGGGATTCTGCTTATTTGTTTTGGGGTGAGTTTAATTACTGAAGTACGTGTATCACTGCGGGCTTCTTCTCTTTCCGCAGTAATTTGCACGGCATTCAAATTGTAAGATGCTTCAGACAGGAAAAGTTTTTTAGTGAGTACAGTATTGCCCTTAATGGCAACTGGTTCACGAAGGGTATCGAAGCCAAGATAGGTAACCATGAGGGTGTAATTACCATCGGGGATGCGGCTTATGGCAAAGTAGCCATTCACGTCTGTGGCAGCCCCGTATGTAGTTTTATATAAATATACATTGGTGAATATAATAGGCTCGCCCGTTTCCTTTTCATAAACAAAACCCCGGATTACGCCATCCTGGGCTTTTGTATCTGTGGTTTGAATCAGTAATCCAGTAATTGTGAGTGCAGTGTAGAGCGCTGCTTTGAGTATTTTATACATAGTGCAGGGTAATGGGTATTGTTTGTTTCCAGATGAAATATGGTGTAATAGTCATTTCGGGATTACATTTCACACAAGGCCTGCAAATTTAGCTTTTTTTATGTTTTGCTGCACAAACTCATGGCAATTCATTGGCTTTTCAATCATTTTGCAATGATTATTCGCCATTCCGATACCTTACAGGTCTGTTATTTCTATTGGTAGCACAAACCTATCGGCATATTTTGCAGGTGGAACCTCACACTGCTTCTTCTTCCCGAAAACCTTAAATCTATTTTGCGCAATATAGCGATATAGGGAATCCCTCATTTTTTTGGGAATAACGCTGAAAAGGTTCGCTGATTTCCAAACCCCACCCACCTTGTCAAAAATGTGGATTATGGCTTCTGATTCAGTATAAACCTTATTGTCTTTTATAAAAATCACTGTTGAAGGGGCCACATAACCTGAGCTTTTATTGGCTGTTTCTGGGCCTGGCTGACTGATGGTTGTGAATTTTAACCGCTTCTTTCTGTCAATTTTAAGCAGAAAGTTAACCGTTCCACTGCATAAAAAGCAAAAGCCGTCATAAACCACAAGTCCATAATCATTTTGGTTTTGGCTCGAAGGTGAAGATGCGGAAGGTTTACTCATGTTTTGGTTCTGCTTGAAATGACTTGTCGTGCCATCCTGGTGTGATGATATAGTGCTTATTTGTTCTTGTTTTGAAACAAATATTTGTACGGTTTGTTAGTGAACCAAAGGATTATTGTGTTTTAAATTTACTTTATTACCTTTGGATCTTCAAATATGGATATGTGTCTCATAAATAACTAACTCAATATATAATGAATGAAAATCTGATAACAATTGTCGATGGAAAATTAGTAGTTCCGAATACCCCGGTTATCCCTTTTATTGAAGGTGATGGAACTGGGCCCGACATCTGGGCTGCTTCAGTCAGGGTTTTGGATGCTGCTGTTGAAAAAGCCTATGCCGGTAAGCGCCGGATTATCTGGAAAGAAGTTTTTGCCGGTGAAAAGTCATTTAATCAGACAGGCAACTGGCTTCCCGAAGAAACCCTTGAGGCTTTCAGGCATTATAAGGTAGGGATAAAAGGACCACTTACCACGCCCGTGGGTGGTGGCATCCGTTCATTAAATGTGGCCTTGCGCCAGCAATTGGACTTATATGTTTGTCTGCGTCCGGTGCGTTGGTTCAAGGGCGTTCCCAGTCCTGTGAAAGATCCTTCGAAAGTGGATATGCACATCTTTCGTGAAAACACCGAAGATATTTATGCAGGCATAGAATTTATGAGCGGTACCCCCGAAGCTGCAAAAATGCTGGCATTCCTTAGGGATGAAATGAAGGTGGATAAAATCCGATTCCCTGAAACAAGTTCATTTGGCATTAAGCCAGTATCAAAAGAAGGAACCGAAAGGCTGGTGCGTGCTGCCCTAGACTATACTATTGAGCGCAAACTCCCTTCACTCACCCTGGTACACAAGGGTAACATTATGAAATTTACGGAAGGTGCCTTTAAAATGTGGGGTTATGATCTGGCGCGCAATGAGTATGGCGATAAAACCTTTACCTGGCCCGAGTATGATGAAATTTTAGCAAAATCAGGGAAAGAAGCTGCTGACCAGGCTCAAAAGTCTGCGTTGGACAGTGGAAAAATTTTGGTGAAAGATTCTATTGCCGATGCGTTCCTGCAACAGATTTTACTTCGCCCTGCGGAATATTCCGTAATTGCAACGCTTAACCTGAATGGCGATTATATTTCTGATGCGCTGGCAGCGATTGTCGGCGGCATTGGCATAGCTCCCGGGGCAAACATCAATTACTCCACAGGTCATGCCATATTTGAAGCTACCCACGGTACAGCACCAAAGTACGCCGGTCAGGACAAAGTGAACCCTGGTTCAGTCATCCTTTCCGGAGCCATGATGCTTGAATATATGGGTTGGAAAGAAGCCGCTGATTTGATTTACCTATCCATTGGCCAAACCATACTTTCCGGGAAAGTTACCTACGATTTTCACCGACTTATGGAAAATGCCACCAAACTAAAAACTTCCGAATTTGCAACTGAAGTTGTGAAAAATATTCAGCAATAAAGTTAATTTTGTATTGACTATTTTACAAAAAAAAATCTATGGCAAAGAGAATCAAGGATACCCTGTACGAAAAAATCATGGATTGGCGTCCACGCACCGAGCGCCTCATGAATGATTACAGTGATGTGGTGGTGGATAAGGTAACCATTGGGCAGATTATTGGAGGGATGCGGGGAATCAAATCGCTGGTTTCCGATATTTCTTACCTCGATCCTATGGAAGGTATCCGGTACAGAGGATATACCCTGCCGGAGGTTTTTGAAAAACTTCCCCGTGCCAAAGGGGGTCAGATGCCCTTGGTTGAAGGGTTGTTTTATTTGTTGCTTATGGGCGATATGCCAACCGAAGAGCAAGCAGCCGAGATGGCGGATGAGTTCAATAAGCGTAGGATTTTGCCCCGCTATATTTATGAGTTAATCGATGCCATGCCTTGCTGCAGTCATCCTATGACGATATTTTCAACCGCCATTCTTACACTTCATCGTGAATCGTTTTTTGCGAAAAAATATACTGCCGGTATTAGTAAGCTCGATTACTGGGATCCGACATACGAAGACTCTTTAAACCTCCTGGCTAAATTGCCGGAGATTGCTACCTATACTTACGCGAAACTTTATCGCGATGGGAAACGCATACAATCCAATCCAAACCTTGACATGGGTGGCAATTTTGCGCACATGATGGGTATTGGCAAGCCCTATGATGATGTTGCCCGGATGCACTTTATTGTTCATGCCGACCATGAAGCCGGAAACGCAAGTGCACATACCGGTCATTTGGTTGCCAGCACACTGAGTGATATCTATCAATCAATCTCCGCCATGATCAATGGATTGGCCGGTCCGCTACATGGACTGGCAAACCAGGAAGTTTTGCGTTGGTTACAGGATTTGATGGATAAGATGAACGGAGAAGTCCCAACAGAAGATGAATTAAAGCAATTCGTTTGGGATACCTTAAATTCAGGTCAGGTTATTCCTGGGTTCGGCCATGCCGTGCTTCGTAAAACCGATCCACGTTACGCGCTGCAAAGAGATTTTAGCCTAAAAAATATCGCTGACGATCCTTTGTTCAAAATCGTGAGCATGTTGTACGACGTAGTGCCGCCAATTTTGCTTGAACAAGGCAAGGCAAAAAATCCGTGGCCCAATGTGGATGCGCAATCTGGAGTTATTCAATGGCATTATGGTGTAAAAGAATATGATTTTTATACCGTTTTGTTTGGCATTGGTCGTTCCATTGGTATTTGCGCCAATATAATTTGGGACCGTGCTTTGGGATATTCCCTGGAAAGACCCAAATCGCTTACCACCGAGATGCTCGAAAAGATTGCGGAAGCCAGCAATCACAAGCCCAAAGCTTAATTTGATTCAAACGAAAATAACGGAGGGCAGGAATGTCCTCCTTTTTTTTGTCTTATGATACATAGGACAGAAATTAATTTGCCTCTTTTAACAAACTTAGCCAACATTTGCTGCCCGGTTTCCCTCGTTACGGCTGGCCGGGTATTATTTGGCTATGCGGTTAACGGAATTAAGGAGAAGGGAATATCAAGTGAACTTAGAACCCCTCTGGGCATACGCGTCAACTTAACTTATTCCTTTTCCTTT
>SWCB01000002.1_pt1 | contig 22889 bp, 16 predicted proteins | sample 4692901 | NCBI WGS metagenome assembly SWCB01 (sample SAMN10267276, study PRJNA491770) | bioreactor metagenome | isolation source: DHS bioreactor inoculated with subseafloor sediment | place: Japan: off Shimokita Peninsula | collected 2006-08 | reverse complement strand
CGGGCCGACGCCCCCGACGCAGAGCACACCGCCGCCCACGCCGCTGCCGGCGTTGTTGCCGGTGATCGTGCAGTCGGTGAACGTGGGGCTGGCGCCGGACTCACAGTTGACGCCGCCGCCGCAGTAGGTGAGCGTCGTGGCGGTATTCTCGCTGATCGTGCAGGCGGTGAATGTGGGGCTGCTACTCTCGGCGCAATGAACGCCACCGCCGCTGCCGAAGGCGACGCAGTTGCTGATGATGCACTGGTTGAGCGTCGGATTGGAGGCGGATGTGCAACAGATGCCGCCGCCGTCTCCCGTGATCCGCCCGCCTGTGATCGTTAGCCCCTCCGCGATCGAGTCGCTCCCCTCACCGGTGTGAAAGTGGAAGCCGCGACCGTCCTGCTCACAATCGATGATGCAAAGTGCAGGGTCGCCCGAGACGCCGCGCACGGTGATCGCTTTACCAAGAAAGTCGAGGTCCCTATTCCCCGCCCCGGTGTAGGTGCCATCGGCGATCTCCACCATATCACCGTCAAGCGCCGCCTCGATCGCTGCCTGGATCGTGCTGTACTCGCCGGGTACGTGCAGCGTGTCGGCGGCGGTCGGGGCGACGAGGGCTGCAAGGCAGAGCAGCGCCGGGCCGATCGCAGCGCTTCGCCTCCAGGGCTTTGGGGTCACAGTCCGCATGGCTCCGCCTCCAAGGGTGATCGATATCCGCGCACGACAGGCGCTCTACCCCCATAGACGAGATTCAGGGCCGCAGGAGCCAGGCAATTGCGACAAGAAAGGGGCAATATTCACAAGACTCGATCCTTCGGCGTCCAGGCAGGCGTTATCGGCGGCGGCGCTTCAGATCCACGAGGCTCCGAGCTAGGCGCTGGTCGCATCAAACGCCGTCGGCGTACCCGACAGCGTCGCCTCCAAGGCATCGCAGGCCTTGTCCCAGCGAAAGCACTCCGCCCGATGCCGAGCCGCGAGGCTGCGGGCCTCCCAGCCGGGGCGGTCGTCGAGAAGATTCGTGATCGCCTCCGCCATGGCCCCGGGGTTGTTCGTGGGGACGAGCACGCCGCCCTCGCTGCCCTCCACGACATCGATCGCCCCGTCGCAAGTCGTGCTCACCGCGGGGGTGCGACACGCCATCGCTTCCAGGACCGGCAGACCGAACCCTTCCGAGTCACTGCCCAGGACCCACACATCCGCCGCCGCGTACAGCGAGGGGATCTGCGTCTGCTTCGGCTGGTACACATGCTCGCCGCCCGCCGGGTAGACCATGCGCGGCGACGGCTGGTACTGCCCGAAGGTGCGAACCTGCAAGTCCGGGATGTCACGGCGAACGAGTTCGATCGCCATGGCGATCAGGTCCGACCGTTTCCAGGGAGCCCAACTGTAGGTGTAACCCAGGACGGGGGTGTCGTTCATCTCGCGTGTGGGAGCGGCGAAGTGCTCCAGGTCCACGCCGTTGTGCAGGAGAATGGCGCCATCATCGTCGAACTCGCGCCGGGCCAGGTCGCGCAGCCAGCGGGCGACAACGAGCTTCTGCATGGGCAGTTGCCAGCTCGCCCGCATCCGCCGCAACGCTTCCGCATCGCAATCCCAGGTCTCGTAGTGCTGGATGAGGTAGAAGGGCCGGCCCTTGCTCTGGGGATAGGCGGCGATCCAGTGGGCCGTCTCCCAATACGTCGCGACTATCACATCCGCATCGGGAAGGGCGTCGACCTTGACCGGGGCCAGACCACCGGACACCGCCCGGGCTCCGCGCCGATCCACGGGAAGCGAACGCAGCAGGTGCTGGCAATCCGCGAAGTGCCCGCGGCTCGCCTGCGTCCGCTGCTTCCAGCTTCCTTTGAGTCTGGAGGCCCAGGAGCGCGGGTTGGCCGTGAGCGGGCGCTCGGGGGAGACGACCGTCACCTCGTGGCCGCGCTCGCTGAGCATGCGGGCGTAGATGGCGACGACCTTGACGCCGCCGCTGAGATCGATGGCGGGCAGGAGAAAGGTGATCCTCATGCCGTCGCCTCATCGTCGAGCTTCACGTTGTTTGCCTGCGTGGGAGTCACGTCATCCAGGATACGCGATAGACGGGCGATGAGGTTGGGCCAGTCGAACCGCGCCACGGCGGGGTCATCGCTGGGGCCGGCGAGGGATTCGCCGCGCTCCATGAGTTCTTCGATCGTCCGCCAGATCGCCGCCGGATCGTCCGCTTGGGCCCGCAAACCGCGCCCGGCCTTCTCGATGAACGACCAGGCATCGCAGGGGGCGCAGGGACAGAGAATGGGCCGGCCGCTGGCGAGATAGTCGTAGGTCTTGCTGGGCACGATGCGAATCGGCAGCCCATCGCGGCGTGTGTGCAGGGGCAGGACAACTGCCTGGGCGCTCTTGCAGCGCGCCATGGCTTCCCGCCGCGGCGAGAAGGGCACGACCGTCACCTGCTCCGCCAACTGCAACTCGTCGACGAGCCGCTGATCGGCCGGCGACCAGGGACCGACAAAGTCGAAGTGTACTCTGTCCGCACCCGGGGCCTGTTGGTCGAGGCCGTGCCGCAGGGCCTGGAGCAGGTAGTAACTACTCTTGGCCAGCGTATCCGTCGGGGCGGGCGTGGTGCGGATCTTGCCGGAGAGGCGCTGCCTCAATGACTGAGGCCAGAGCCCCTGCTGCTGCATGCCCTCCATGGTCATCATGGTGCCGATGTGCACGATCGTGAAGCGGTCGCCGGCATCTTCGCGCGGCATCGGCTCGACGGGATCGACCTCGCCGGCATCGAAGCCGTTCTGCACGTGCGTCACACGCTCTTCCGAGAGATGGAAGGCTGCGCGGACTGCTTTCGCTGCCGCTTCGCAGTTCATGACCGTCTTCGCTGCCGCCTGGGTGATGCGCCGATGCAGCCGCCGGCTCCAGGCCAGGTGCACCGCCGACCGGTAGGGCCACAACTCCGCCAGCGACCAGGGATCCTGCAGATCGATCACCAACGGCAGATCGAGCTTGCGGCTGATCTCGTAGCCGGCCCACAAGGCGCTGAACGGCGGACTCGTCGCCAGCACGACATCCCACGTGGCGGTCGCCGAGCGCTCGAGCGCTGACTGGATCACCGCCTCCGCCCAGATCTGCTCGCCGTCGATGCGCCAGGGCCAGGGTGAGGCGGCGGGTTGGGCGTCGATCCACTCGACGCGGGCGCCGTGGCTGACCAGGCGCTCGTGCATGGCAGTCTCAATGGCCTGCTTTGCCGGCGTCTGGAGCGCCAGGAGGTCAATGTCCCAGCCCCAAGCGGAGAGGTACTCCCCGATGGCGCCTACGCGCTGGGCGTTCGGCCCGCCGCGCGGCGGCGCGAAAGCGCCGATGAACAAAACCCGCCGACCCGCGCCGGGCGCCGGTGTCTCCAGCGAAGGTTGCACCGGCGAGGCGACCGGCGTCATACGCTCGCCGCCTTCCAGATGGCGTCGGAGACGCGGGGGTTGCGCTTGGGCAGGTCCCCGCCGCCGCGCAGAGCGCGATGCAGGGCCGCCCCGACGCCGGGCCAGGTGAAGACGCCGAAAAGCGTCAGCCTGGAGTCCGCACCCATCTGCCGCACGTTCCGCCGCACGCTCGCCGCCGCCGCCCGATCACCGTTGCGAACGTGGTATTCCATGAGCGGCCGGGACCAGTCGTGGGCGCGGTTGACGAGCGCTTGCCTTGCCTCGGCAGGCATGCCGGGAAAGAGCTTGAGCGCCTTCTGGCAGATGCGAATGTAGTAGGCGAAGAAGCCGGGGTCGCAGCCGTGGTCGCTGGTGATGCGGGCGTCGACGATCTCGTCGTAGTCCTTGACGTAGCCGGGCTCAGGCTGCAGGACGAGGCGCTCCGTCAGAGAGAAGCGCATGTAGAAGTCGAGATCCTCGATGCCCCAGATGGACTCGTCCATGCCTCCCAGGCGCTGCCAGACTTCCTTGCGGATGAGCAGGCCCTCGACGTAGCCGGCGAGATCACCGCACAAGTAGGGCGTCAACTCCGCCACCTCCGCCAGCCGCGGCTCGGGGACGTCCAGCCGGCCATGCCCGAAGTTGTCGCGCTTGTCCGTCCCGCCGTTCGGTCCTTCCAGGATGAAGCCGTTGCTGACCAGGGCCCTTGCTTCCGGGAAGGCCTCCAGGGCGGCGCACTGCGACTCCAGCTTGCCGGGCAGGTAGTAATCGTCGCTGTCGAGGAAGGTGATCCAGGAGCCGCGAGCCTGGGCAACGCCGGTGTTTCGCGCCGCGGCCGGCCCGCCGTTCTCTCGCACGATGACCCGGACGGGGGCGTCGAAACTGGAGACGGTCTCGACGGTGCGATCGCTGCTGCCATCGTCACAGACGAGGATCTCGCCCGGGACGACGCTGCCGGCGAGAATGCTCTCGATCGAGCGGGCAATGGTCGACTCGCGGTTGTAAGCAGGGATGATGACCGAGATGTCAGCGGGGTCAGGCATGCTGAACGACCCCCGCCTTGGGCGCCGGCTCGCACCAACGCTGCAGATGACCGTCCGCGACCAGCTTGCGCAGGCCCTGCGTGTAGTACAGGCGCCGAGCCAGAATGTAATAGTGCCGCGCCGCCGCGCCCTTGACGAGTTGCGGTTGGCTGTTGCACTGGTAGCGCTCCCCGAGGAAGCGAACGCCCCGATCGCCGGCGTGCCGCACGCTGCAGACGGCGGTCAACGTCTGTTCCTGCAGGTAGCTGTCCCAGTCCTTGGCGCCCGTGGCGAGCGTTTCTTCCAGGTCGGCGAGCGGGAAGGTGTCCTTGCGCAGGACGGAGAGCCCGGCGTTGATCTCCGCGGGAACGGGCCGGCCCGTGAACTCGTCGAGCGCCTCCCCCTTGAGGGCATAGCCTTGGGCGCCGTTCTCGCGGTTGAAGACGTTCGGCTCGTCGTGGGCCAGCGCCGCTTCAAGGAGTTCGGTCGGCTTGCGGAAGAAGAGCACGTCCGTGTCGATGTTGATGCGGCTACGCGCCACGGAGAGTTCTTCCGAATCCATCAGCCGCAGACCAAAGACGTGCTTCTGGCGCAAGGCTCGGCAGTGCGGGTACTTCTCCAGAATGGGCTGCATGACGCGGTCGGCGTCGGCGCGGCGGACAATGCAGACGTTGGGGAAATGCCGCTTCAGCGTCGCCACATCCTCGCCGGTCAAGGAGCCGTCGCCGTGAATGGTGAGGGGCCAGTCGACTTCGGCAAAGCGGTAGAAGCTGCTCAAACTCCAGAGCGCCTCGGTGACGCTGCGCGTCCCACAAAGGCAGTAGACCAGCGGGATACTCTCGTCGATCTTATCGGCCGGTCGCGTGCGAATCGCAGCGGCACGCCCGATGCGGCGAGTATCCAAGACGCGGTGAACCAGACCCATCGGCCCGTGCTCGCGTGCCTTCACAATGATCTGCTTCAGCGCCATGGTCGCTTCCTGCTGCTAACGGGACGGATCATGCGGGTTCTCGAGATCCTATCGGCGCTTCCGGCCTCCATCCTGGGGATCGATCCGCCATCATAAACGCAAACCGAATCCGACCGGATGGTCCTGTACCGGGGGCGCTAGCTTGGCCCGCGCGATGCCGACCCTGGTCATCATCGGTCCCGGTCGTTGCCGCGTTTACCCACAAGTGGACGCTCCCACCCGGATTTCTCAAGAGCGCCCAAGAGCCGATCAAGGACGGCCGGACATCCGGTAGGCAGCACTTGCCGTTTCCGCGCAATGGGTCGCTGGCAGCACGACTTGGACGCGCCGGCCACCGCTTCGAGGGAGTGGCAGGCACTTGCAGAAACCCCCCCAGGTGGTAGATTCCAGCGCCTGATGACATCGAGGCACGGGAGCTCCGTCGAAGGCTGTGAGTCGTTGACCGATCAGAGACGATCCCTTGGAGGCCGGCCATGCGCATCTACCATTCTCGCTTGCCCGGCAAGAACTTCGGCGACGACCTCAACATGTGGATGTGGCCGCGCCTGTTCCCGGAACACGAGTGGTCCGACGACGCTGCGGAGGTGCTGGTGGGAATCGGCACCATCCTGACCAAGCCCCTCGACGACGTGCCCGGCCACAAGCTGGTCTTCGGATCCGGAATGTGGCTGCCCAGCACCCTGCCCAGGCTCGATGCTTCCATCGAGCTTCGCTTTGTCCGCGGTCCGATTTCGGCGTGGTACCTTCCCGAGGGAACCCGCTACATCACCGACGGCGCTGCGGCTCTCCGCTTTCTCGATCTTCCCGAGGTCAAGCAAACCGATGCCGTCGGCTTCATGCCCCACCAACACCTGGCAAACGCCATCGACTGCGAGCAGCTTTGCCGCTCCGTCGGCATGACCTACCTCGATCCCAGAGCACCCGTCGAAGAGTTGCTGAAGAGCATCCGATCCTGCGATCGAGTCATCACCGAGGCCATGCATGGAGCGATCGTCGCAGATCTCTACCGGATCCCCTGGTGTCGGATCTCGATCATGTGTCCCTACGTCGACGGCCCCACCGCGCACAGTCTCAAGTGGCTGGACTGGGGGATGCCGCTCCAGGTGGACGTGTCCGCGGTGGAGAACTACCACCTGCCGGTGCGGCCACGAAGGCTGCTGGCTCGGCCCCCGTATTGGGCGGAACACTTCGCCCGACGCAAGCGCCTCGCGCGAGGGCTGGCGGACCTAAAGACGACGGGGTACTTCCGCCTCAGCAGCGACCGTGTCAACGATCGCCTGCTTGAGACGCTGCGCGAAGAGGTGGAGCGTTTGCGCGTCGAATTAACCGACAAGAAATCGGTCGAGATGGTGTGAAGCACTGCGACGATGGCTCGGCGCCTGCCCGATCTCCTGCGCATTCCAGTCGACGCTCGCGGGTACGCCGCGCTGTCCTCGACGAACGCTCGCTTGAAACGCAACACGTTCGGTATAGACGCAACTCGCTCTATCGCGAATCCTCGGCAGCGGTGAGTCGCCGCCAGGTTTGCAGCGGATGCACCGGCAACAGGCAGGTTGTTCCAAGCAAGGCCAGACCGAACACCCCTGCCGCCGGGAAGAACGTGAGCCAGGAGTGGATCCACTCGTGTGGCCGAATCAGCCAGCCCACGAGCAGCCCGACGCCTCCCAGCAGAAGGAGCGGCCCCTGCAAGCGACGCCAGTAGCGCCAGGGCGATTCACCCATGACGCGGCAGACCAGGATCGGCGCCACACCCGTGCGGACAAGGATCGCCGCCACGGCCGTCCCCGCCGCGATGCCGGCCAGCCCGAGATCGAACACCGTCACGAAGAGAATCGAGAGCGCCAGGTTCAGGACGCCCTCGCCGAAGACGAGCATGCTCAGGGCCCGCATGTTGTTCGCCGCCCGGAGGAGTGGGCTACTGAGTCCACCAAACATCCCCAAGAACCAACCAAAGGCGAGAATCTGCATCACCACCGTCGCCGCCTCCAGGGGCGTATAGCCCAGCGGCTCGGTCCAATCCTCGCCGGGCAGCAGCGTCTCACCCATCCAGAGTTGCATGAACGTGGGGGCGAAGACAATCATGCCCACCCCCGCCGTCATGGCGATGGACTCCTGCATCGCCGCGCCTCGGTAGTACTGATCGAGCATCCCCTCGTGATCATCCAACGCCTGCAGTTTGCTGAGCCGGGAGGTGTAGGGCGCGCCGAATTGGCTGACGATGCCTTCCACGCGCGAGGCGATGGTGGCCCCGACCGCGAAGGCAGCAATGGTGTGGAAACCGATGAAGAGTTTGGCGACCGCCAGGTCGAGGCGCGCCCGCAAGATGTAGGCGATGGTGATGAAGAGCCCCCAGCCGGCGAACGCGCCCAGCACTCGACCGGTGTTCGACATGTCGATGTGACGCCGACGGAGCGGCGGCAGGCCCACCAGCAGTTGGCCCAAGAGCGCCACGCACAGCAGGCTGGCAACCTCAAGCACAGCGTTGGCGATGGCCAGATCGACGATGCTCGCATCGAAGTGCAGCAACAACAGCAGGAACAGGCCAAAGCGGGCCAGCTCCACGCCCAGGCTCACCAAGTGCACCGGCACGAAGCGCTCCTGCGCTGTCAGCACCGTCGCGAAAAGGCTGGTGTGCATGGTCAGCAGCAGGGCCAACAGCAGCCACCCGAGCAGGACGCCGAGCCGATGCGCCTGCGCCGGCGTTTCGGTCATGACCGGCGTGAGGACGGGCATGCTGGCGATGACCCCGGCCGCGATGAGCCCCGCCAGCATCAGGCAGATGACCAGCCCGGTGTTGAACTGCTTGGCGATCTGATCCGTGTCGCCGGTGGCGTAGGATCCGGCCAGGTACCGCTGCACCGCCCCGCCGATCCCGGCCTCCATGACGCCGAACCAGCCGAGAATCATGGCCGCGAGAGACCAAAGTGCGTAGTTTTCCTGTTGAACCTGCAAGATGAGAATGGGTGTCAGAATCAACCCCGACAGCAACTGCACCAAGGTGCGGATCTGGGGAACGGCGAGGTTCCGGGCCATCAGACTGTTTCGAAGTCGTTGCAGCATCGTGTCGTAGGTCGCTGGTCTTCCCAGGTTAACCGAACCGCATCGTACCCGGTCACCGTCGGCAGGAGGGGCGGCGCGGCTCGTCTGGGCCCCTCGCATTCTCGTACGTCCATTCAACCACCGTCACGACCATTCCAGCCACTCCGCATTTTGGCCGATAAACCCCAAGGCCAAGTCACCCAGTCGGTGCAAATCCACTAGGCTGCGCTGGCACGGACAGGGAGAACCGCGGTCCACTCGATCTACAGGCTTGGCTGTCCGATACCAGTCTGGACCGAAGGACCGTCGAGACGGAACGAGGAGTCATGAAGCAGATGGCAACCACCGATTCAACCCAGCTCGACGCGGCCGAGGAGCAGCTGAGCGCTGGGCTCGTGTACGGACCGGCGTGCTCGGTGGCCGACCTGCGGCAGTCATTCTCCCTGGCCTACATCAAGTACCGAGAGCGCGGCCTGGCCGAAGAAGCCAGCGGCCAGATCTTCTTCTCCAAGCAACATCTGCAACAACGGGCGGTCACGCTCGTGGGCAAGATCGATCACACGGTCTTCACCACGCTCAGCGTCGTTATGGACGGCCCCATGGGCCTGCCGCTTGACGCCGTCTTTGCCGACGAACTGAATCAGTTCCGCCGCCAGGGCGCTGTCCTGGGCGAACTGGGCCTCTTCGCGGATCGGCGACGCTCCCTCTCGCAGAGTCTCGCCGCCATGCACGAACTGTTTCGCCTGGGACACTGGTATGTCGAGGCGAACAACTTCGACTTCGGCGTCATTGGGGTCCACCCCCGCCACGCCGCCTTCTACCAGCGACTGCTCGGCTTCCGCCTCACCGGCGAAGTGCGCGAGCATCCGACCGTCCGCAATGCCCCGGCCGTGCTCTTGATTTTCGAACAATCAGAAATGAGCCGGATCGCCGAACGCTGCAAGTACGTCCGGCAGTGGCTCCAGAATCCGGTACACGTCTCGGTGTGGGAACAGCGGTATCGCCCCGGCATCGCCGACCTGGTGGCGCTGACAAGCCTGCGCAGTCAGCCCGAAATGCTGGATGAACTCCTGCCCTTCTACCGCACCACCGAGCAACTCGCCCAAGAGAAAGCCGTGGCGGAGGAGAAGGCGGAGCAGCAGATCCGCAAGGCTGGTTGATACAGGCAATTCGCGCTCAAGATCCCTCCCGGCGCGCTCCGCGGAAGGACCCGTGGGGACGCACGCCCACCCTCCATTCCATCCCATCATCCCGGTTGTGGCACGCCCAGCGGTCAGCCTCGGTGTCTCGATCGACAACCGAAGGGCGAGGCGTCACTCTTGCGAAGAGAGGCGAGAGCGACCACCAGGGTGTGAATGCCCACGCCCCGATCGCCAATTGAAAGCCGGCCCGCCTGGAGGGAGGCGAGCCGGTGAGGCAATGAAAACGCGTGTGCTTGGGATCAGTAGCCGTAGCCGCCGCCGCCACTGTCGCTGATGTCCGTGGCCCGCTGGGCAGCGCCGGGGGCGCCGATGGCACGCAAGGCCGGATCGACCGGGAAGATCAGATTCTGAATGGCGAAGCCCACCGCCGCGAAGGGATTAGGCGGCACGAAGATGATGTCACCCTCGCGCAGGGCAAAGTCATTGCCCAGCTCGCCTCGCTCAACCATCTCCTTGTAGTTCAAGGTGACGCTGGAGACCTCGCCGGTCTCCGGGTTGCGACGGTGCAGTTGAATCTTCTCCGGCCAGGAGGTGGTCAGAGGCACCGCTCGGGCCATGGCGTGGAGGAACGACTCCGTGCCGCGGAAGGCCTGCGGGCCCTGGGCTCCGACCTGTCCCATGACGTAGATCACCTTGCTGTTGGAGGACACAACCTGGACCTGGATCTCCACATCCAGATAGACCTGCTTGGCGCTCTCCTGCAAGGTGCGTGAGAGCTGCACCGGCGTGAGCCCCGCCGCCAGGAAGTCGCCCAGGGGGTAGAGCGTGATCCGCCCGTCCGGCCGAACCACTTGCACGATGTTGTGCAGTTCCGCGGTGTTGGGCGCGATGATGCGCAACACGTCCGGCGGCTCGATGACGTAAGTGTTCTCCTCGGCGTAGCGGTTCACGTCGACAATCGAGTAGGCGTCAAAGTCGGTGAAGCGCGGCACGCAACCGCTCAGAAGCGCCGCCATGGCCAGCAGGAGGCCGGTCAGCGCCAGAACTCGGCCGCGGGCGCGACGGGAGTCGGTGGGGTCGGGTGTGGAGAGCTGATTCATGGGAAACGTTGCCTTTCTTTCGGCGGCATAGCCGGTGCGAGTGATCTCGGCCGGCGCGGAGACGGGCCGCCCCGATCAGGTCTGAGGCGGTCTCGTTGTTCGTCAAATCGGACCAAGCGCCCCCGGGGCATGAGCGGTTCTCTGACGTCGATCGAAAACGACCTCCCGGTCAAGCGACTCCAGCGCTTCAAAGGCACTCGAGCAGCGCCGAGCGCAAGGCCTGCGCGTCTCGGCGTCGTCGCCCCCCGGAGATATCCCTATGTTCAATGGGGTGAATGCTTTGCGCTAAGTTGGACAATCTGCGAAGACTGGGGTTTACCCGTGCCCGCTTCGCCGTATGATCGACGCCGATCCTCCAGGGCAGAGGCCGTCTACGTACATCATTGAACTGAAAGGGAGAGACATGCGCACACAATCACGCTGTTCCTTTGCGCGCTTCGCGAGCTTCGGTTTGGCAGTCACCTGGGCCGCGGTGATTCCAGTACAGGCGGAGCAGACACCGGCGACGCCGGCGGAGCCGGTCGACGCGGTCGCCGTACCCGCCCCCCCGCCGGTGTTCACCCCAGCCGGGTCCGAACTGCCGCTGCTGCGGCCGAATCATCCGCCCATCGACGAGATCCCCCCGATGCCCATGCCGTTCAGTGACAACGGCCCGATGATCCACCAGGATCCCGGCTTCATCTGGTACCGCGATGCGGAGACCGGCGAGGATGTGCTGATCGATCCGCGCCAGGGCAGCGGCCAGCCCTTTGGCCGGGCATCCGGCTTCGTCGGCTCGGATGGCGTGAACGGCTTCGACGACCTCTTCGGCGGTCGGGGCTTCTTCGACATGAACACCATCAGCAACACCGACGACCATCCCTGGCGCATGAACGTCAAGCTCGTCATGCACTTCGTGGATCAGAACGGCGTCGATCGCTGGTTCGTCGGATCCGGCTCCATGGCCGATGCCGAGACCGTCCTCACCGCCGGCCACTGCGTCTACTCCCGGCAGCCCAACGGCATTCCCATCTTCGACTTCGCCGAGGAGATCTGGGTCTACGCCGGCTGGGACGGCGTGGGCAACCAGTGGAGCGCGCCCAATGGTGTCATCAACCCCTACGGCTACGCCCGCGGCACCGGCTTCCTGACCTTCACCGGCTGGAGCCAGGATGGCAACTTCGACTGGGACATGGGGCTCATCCGAGTCACCCGCGGCGTCGGCATGATGACCGGCTGGTTCGGCTACGCCTATGGCGGCGATTGCGGCCCCATCATGGACCTCACCTACAACAACGCCAGCTTCCCCGCGGAAGGCTGCCCTGACCCCGGCCTGCACAACGGCCGCGATATGTACTACTGGTACGGCTCTTTCGATAGCTGCCCCGGCAACCAACTGAAGATCGACACCGGCGGCGGCAACTGCTTCGACACCGTCTGGGGAGGCATGAGCGGCAGCGCCGCCTATTACATCGACGGTGACAACCGCTACGCCCACGCCGTCTGCTCCAACTCCAATCGCACCACCTCCGGCAAGTACGCCAAGATGTGGGAGAGCTTCAAGGACGCCATGGTCGACTTCGAGAACGACAGCCGCGGTGCCGACTTCGACTTGCAGGCGCTGAACTGCCGAGTCGCACCCGACACCGCCACCGCCGGCGACTCGCTCACCGATCGCTCGCACCTGGCGACCAACCCGACGAACGGCAGCAAGGACGACATCTTCTCCTTCCGCGTCTACCTCTCCACCAACGACAACATCTCCACGGGCGACACGCTGCTCAGCACCCAGACCTTCAGCCGCAACTTCGGCGCCATGTCCAGCGTGACTGTCAACATGGCCGGCCTCACCATTCCCTACAACACCCCCAGCGGTGACTACTGGGTGGGCGTCGTCTACGATGAAGCCACCGACGGCAACTACGGCAACAACGACACCGATGTCTGGGACGCCGACCCCATCACCATCAACGGCGTCGCGGACCTGGATGTGCTGACCGTTGACGTGGCCCCCGGCAACTACCAGCAGGGCGACCCGCTGCAGATCAACTACTCCTTCGAGAACATCGGCGGCGACCCTTCCAACTCCGTCACCGTCGACTTCTACGCCTCCACCAACAGCTTCATCAGCCCCTCCGACACGCTGCTCGGTAGCACCAGCCACAGCGGCCTGGCCGGCGGCGGCTCCATCAGCACCTCCCGCACCTACAGCATCCCTGGCACGCTTGAGGGCAACTACTACATCGGCATCATCGTCTCCGCCAGTGATGACGTCGACACCGCCAACAACAGCGGCTACGACCGCACGACCATCAACGTCCTCGGCGACTGCCCCGCCGACCTCGACGGCGACGGCTTCGTCGGCCAGTCCGACCTCGGCATCCTCCTCAGCGCCTACGGCGTCAACGGCAACGGCGACATCGACGGCGACGGCGATACCGATCAGTCCGACCTCGGCATCCTCCTCGGTGAATACGGCACCAACTGCTAGAGCCGCCGAGATTCGCAAGCAAACCCACCAGACCCGGCCGCACGCGGCCGGGTCTTTTTCGTGTCGGTGACGCCGCTGATGCACGAACGTCGAGCACGGGACAAGCCCGCGCCGCCACATCAATCAATGTTCTGTTTGCTTGCCTGGCTTACTTCCCGGCGTAGTCGATGACGCGACCGATCTCGGTGCGCAGATCCTTGCGGGCGATGATGCGGTCCACGAAGCCTGCATCCAGCAGAAACTCCGACCGCTGGAAGCCCTTGGGCAGTTCCTGGCGGATCGTCTGCTCGATCACCCGCGGGCCGGCGAAGCCGATCAAGGCCGCGGGCTCCGCGAAGATCACATCGCCCAGCATGGCGAAGCTGGCGCTGACGCCGCCCGTGGTGGGATCGGTGAGGACGCTGATGTACAGGCCCCCGGCGTCGCCGAAGCGCGCCAAGGCCGCGGACGTCTTGGCCATCTGCATGAGCGACAGGCTGGCTTCCTGCATGCGCGCCCCACCGCCGGCGCAGACAACGACGAGCGGCAGATCCGAGTCCGTCGCCTTCTCAATCGTGCGCGTCAGGCGTTCGCCGACCACCGTGCCCATCGAGCCCATCATGAAGGTGAGATCGACGCAAGCAAGCATGAGGCGACGGCCCTTAATGAAGGCCTGGCCGCAGAGCATCGCCTCGGTGCGCTCCGACGACTTGGCCGCCTTCTCCAACCTCTTGGAGTAGGGCTGGCGATCGTGGAACTTCAGCGGGTCCGTGGGAAGCACCTCTTCGAACATCGGCTCAAAGCTGTTGGGGTCGCAGAGTTGGTCGATGCGCTGCTTCGCCCCGATGCGGTAATGGAAGCCGCACTCCGGGCAGACGTGCAGGTTGGATTCCAGCGACTTGCGGAAGACCATCTGCTTGCAGCAGTCGCAGCGGATCCACAGGCCCTCGGGAATGCTCCGCCGCGACTCGGACCGGCGCACGGGCCAGTTGCGATTGGGCACCTGCGTCACTTGCTGCAATTGAGCGGACAAGGAGGGAGTCTCGCTGACTGGCGTGGGGCGCTCGCTCATGAGACGGAAGCCTCTACTCGCAGACTGGCAAGATCCGAGGGACGAACAGCGATGATCTCGCACTGCGGCTGCGAGTCCACCATCTCCCAGAGCCGGGAGGCCGGCTCCCCCGCCACGCAGCACTTCAAGAGACCCATCATCAAAGGCCGAAGCACCACCGCCTTCGGAAGTTTCGCCGGCTTCTCGACGATCTTCTCAAGAACACGCAAGAGGCGCAGCCGGGCTTCAAGCAACGGTTCGCCCTCGGCTGGCGTCACCGCTGTGGGGTCCTCACGCCAGAGGCCGTAGGACTTGGCGAAGCGATCCATGAGATCCACCTGGAGCGACCCCTCCCACAGGCCCAGGTCAATCTCTATCAAGTCGTTGCTGGACCTGACTTTGCATCCCGATCGCCCGGCGAGGATCTGGGCGGTCTCCAGCGAGCCCTCGTCAGGAGCGGTCCAGATGCAGGCGAGTTCGCCGACCTGTGCCTCCACCAGCGCCGCCGCGACCTGGTCCCGGCCATCGGGACACAGGGGAATATCGGAACGTCCCTGCATGCGACCGCTGATGTCCCAGGCGGTGCGCCCGGATCGAACCAGCAGCAATGTTGTCGTACCGTTTCGCGCAGCCATGGCGTGGGTCACCTGTTTCCAGCATTCGGCCGGCACGTCCGACCGATCAAGCCGCGTAGCCTAGCACGCTCCGCCGCCTCAGCCAACGGAAACCTGCGTTTCCCCCCGCAAGGCCCGCACCACGTCGCCCCAACGCTCCGGCGGCTGCTTGAAGATCGCTGAGGCCGCTACCACGACATCACAACCCGCTTCTACACAAGATCTTGCGTTCTCAGGCTTGACCCCCCCATCCATCTGGACCCGCCCCGAATACCCGCACGCCTCCCGGATGTGCCGTGTCGATTCCAGCACCTCAGCAATGAAGGACTGCCCCGAGAATCCTGGATTCACGCTCATCACCAGGGCCATGTCGCAGTGCTCGAGGTACGGATCGATCCGCTCCTTCGGCGTCGGCGGGTTGAGCGCCACCCCGGCCGATAAGCCCAGGGCCCGAGTCCGCTCCGCCAGCTCACGCGACTCCTCGGGGCTCACGACCTCGATGTGCCAGGTCAGGTGCGTCGCCCCAGCCTTGGCGAAGGGCTCCAGGTACTGCCCCGGATCCGTCACCATCAGGTGCACATCCAGCGTCGCCTCCGGGAAGGCCCGCCGCAGACCCGCACACATGTCCGGCCCCATGGTCAGATTCGGAACAAAATGGCCATCCATGACATCCAGATGCAGCAGATCCGCCCCTGCCAGGAAGACGCCCTGACACTGCTCCGCCATATGGCCGAAATCGGCGGAGAGGATGGAGGGCGCCACGAGGGGCAATCGCGGGGGAGCGAGCAGGTGGTTTTCCATGCGGGCATTGTACGAGGGGGCGATGGGGCCGTCCGAAACCCCGGGCCCGGCCTCCCGCCAGAAAATAGGGACAGTTCCCATTTTTTTAGGGGGGGTGAGGACCGGCATGGGGGCCGTTCCCATTCCCAGCTACCGCCCGACCCCGCGATGTCGACTCCTGACCACCCACGGCTGCGCTTCGGAAACGACACCCCCCCTAAAAAAATGGGAACTGTCCCTATTTATTCGAGTTGATGCACGGGCGGGGCGGCGAAAGCGGGCCGGGCGTTCTCCGAAGAAGGAGACGGACCCGAGGAGAATCGTCATGTCCCTGCTCCTGCTGCCATTTCGCCTGCTTAGCCGACTCACGTCCTGGCTGGGCGCTTGGTTCGTGGCGCTGGGCAGCGTCGTGGGCCTAGTGGCTCTGCTTCGGGAATACGATGCGGCGGGAACCGCCCAGAGCTTGCTCCACGCCGGCGACTCGGTGCAGGAACTCCTGCCGCTCGGCCTGGCGTACCAGGGTGGAACCGGCTTCGGCCTGGCGCTGGCCCAGGCGACCGGCGTGCTCATGGCCTTCCTGCTCAGCTTGAGTCGGCACACGGGGCGGCGGCGGATGGGTCGTCTGACGCTCGTGCTCTGGGCCGGATGGGCCACGCTGGGGGCGCTGACGCTGGCCTCGGAGAACGTCGTCATGTTCGGCGGTCAGGCCGGTCTCTGCATCATGCTCCTCCTCGCCTCCCTGAACCGCATGGTGGCCGGCTGGCCCCAGCGGCCGCCGCGACGGCGCTGGTGCAAAGTGTTCTACTGCGGCACACGCGTTGAGGAGCCGGCCGTCGATGTCGTCGATGTGTCGGACCTGCCCACGGATGTGACGCCAGCCGCCTGCCCCGCGTGCTAGCCAAGAAAAAGGTGTCGGATACCTTTTCTGCTGAGGGAAAAAGGTATCCGACACCTTTTTTCTTGCCCACCGCCTTCTTTGGGGTCACAGCAGCGGGGAAAAGAGCGCCGCGAAAGCCTGCAGGTAGCGACGCCAACTCGGGCGACCCGCCCACGCCTCCGCATCCAGCAGCGTCGAGCCGTCGATGTACGTCTGCTGGGCGAAGCGCAGCTTGCTGACGATCTGCGGCCCGTACATGAGCACGTTCACCTCGAAGTTCAAGTTGAAGCTGCGGCGGTCCAGGTTCGTCGAGCCCAGGAGGGCGACGGTGTCGTCGACCGTGATGGTCTTGGCGTGCAAGAGGCCGTCGCGGTGCAAGTGGACGTTGACGCCGGCTTCGAGCAGTTCGTCGTAGTAATGCCGGGCCGCCGCTTGCACCAGGGGATGATCGACGCGCGCGGGGGCGACGATGTCGACGACGACGCCCCGATCGACCGCCATGGACAGCGCCAGGATCGTCGACTCGTTGGGAATGAGGTACGGCGTGGTGATGATGATGCGCCGTTGGGCGCTGCTGAACGCCGCCATGAGCACGCGCTCGATCGTCTCCTTCTCCTCCTCGTGGCTGGGACCGGTGGGCACGACCTGGGCGGCCATTTTGCCCATGGAGATGACATCGGGCAGCACGTGTTCTTCCTCGTCGAGGACCTCCCCCGTTTCGAAGGCCCAGTCCTCCAGGAACACCGTCTGCAGTTGCGTGACCACGGGCCCCTGGAAGACGCCCATCAGGTCGTGCCAGACGCCCACCCGCTTGGTGCCGTAGTCGGCGTTGACGATGTTCTGGCTGCCGGTCAGGGCGATGCGTCCGTCGATGACCGCGAGTTTGCGATGGTTGCGAATGTCCATGCGCTGGAGCAGCCGCCGCAGCGGCCGCACCGGCAGGGCCGAGCGCACCTGTACCCCCGCCGTCCGCAGTTCGCGCCACAAGGGGCCACGCACCAGTTGCTTGGAGCCGACATCATCGACGAGCAGCCGGCAACGCACGCCCCGGCCGGCAGCGCGGATGAGGGCTTCGGCGACCCGCCTGCCGCTCTCGTCCGGGCGGAAGATGTAGAAGAGCAGGTGGGCGTGCTGCTCGGCCCGATCCACGGCTTGGACCAACTCCTCGACGGTCTCTTCGGTGCTGCGCAGCAGCCGCACCTGGTTGCCCCCGAGGATGGGCATCCCCCCGTACTTCTCCGCCTGACCGATGACGGGCAGGCAGATGGGGTCAACTTCGGGCCGAACGACATGCAGGATCTGGGCCGCCAGGCGGGGCCCGGCGCGGCTCTTGACGACGACGTGGCGGTGCAGGCGGACGCGTTTGCGGCCGAACCGGCGGGAGCCGACCAGGGCGTAGACCAGGACGCCGATCTTGGGTTCGATGACGATGATGGTCAGCCAGGCCAGGGAGGTGGCCGGGTTCAATCGGCGGCGGAGCACCACGCCGATCATGACCAGGCGAATCCCCCAGTCCAGCAGCGTTAGGAGCAGCAGGACGTAGGACATCGGGTTCGAAGTCTAACAGGCCGACTCCGTCCGAGAATTGGCGATGGATCGGCCCGGGATTCTGGCCGAATAACGGGGGAGCGGCATCCGCCTGGGGCTATAGTGCGTATATCCAGGCGGCGCCGCTCGGTGCTGTGCGTAGTAAGTGCATCGCGACAACGAGGATAGAGCCATGAGACTGATCGCAACGAACGCGATCGTTGTTTGCGCCCTGGTGGGGTGCAGCACGGTCCAGCTTTCCAACGAAACGACACCCCCGCCGGCGCCGGACGCTGATCTCGCCTGGGCCCAGGCCGACTACGACGAAACGGCCAAGGAGACGCTCGCTGCTGGACGCGAAGAAGGCCCGGAGCATCACCAGACCGACATGGGCCCCCCGCCCTACGGCTACTGGAAGATCACCGGCGACCCCGTGCCCAACTGGACCCCGGACCAGATGCACAGCCTGCGCGAAGGCCCCCGCAGCCCCCTCTCCTGGGAACCGCTCGGGCCGCGCCCCATCACCGGTGAATACTGGTCGGGCACGGACGACGCCACCGGCCGTGTGGTCGGCCTGGCCCCCCACCCGACCGATCCCGACACCTGCTACCTGGCCTCGGCCTCGGGCGGGATCTGGAAAACCGTGGACGGCGGTCTCACCTGGGATCCGCTCACCGATGAACTCGCCTCCTTGAACCACGGCGCCATCGCCATCGAACCCGGCGACCACGACACGGTTTACGTCGGCACCGGCGAGTACACCACCGGCAGCAACGGCGCGGGCATCTTCCGTTCCGAGGACGGCGGCACGACCTGGGAGCAGCTTGCCGACGCCGACACCATCGGCGACCAGTTCTCAGGGATCGCCATCGATCCGACCAACTCGAACATCATCCACGCCACCACCCGGGACGGCTACTTCCGCTCCGATGACTACGGAGTGACCTGGACGCGCTACAAGAGCGGCGCCGCCTCCAGCCTGGCGCTCAACCCCATCGATCCCCTGGTCGTTTACGTCGGCCGGCACGACGACGGCATCTACCGCTCCACGGATGGCGGCAACACGCTGACTCGCCTCAGCAACGGCCTGCCCTCCTCAAGCGATGTCGATCGCTCCCTGGTGTCGCTGTGTGCTGCCGATCCGGATGTGATCTGGGCCAGCTTCTCGCAAGGCAGCGGCGTGGAAGGCACCTACCGCTCCGAGGACGGCGGCGACTCCTGGGACCACCTCAACGCCACGCCGAACTTCGCCTATCCGCAGGCCTGGTACGACATGTACATCGTCGCCAGCCCCACCAATGCCAACACGGCCTACTGCGGCGGCGTCTCGCCCCTCTACCAAGTCGCCGGCATCATCCGCACCACCAACGGCGGCGATTCCTGGACGGAGATCGGCCTGGGCAACAACGGCGTGCAGACCCACCCCGATCACCACACCCTGGCCTTCGGCCCCGACAACATCATCTGGGAAGGCAACGACGGCGGCGTCTGGAAGAGCCTCGACGGCGGCAACAACTGGATCAACTGCAACGCCACCCTCACCCTCACCCAGAACTACGGCATCGGTGAGAACCCCATCGACAACGCCCAAGTGCTCGGCGGCACCCAGGACAACGGCTCCATCGAACGCGTCGACAACACCCTGGAATGGCCCCAGGTCATCGGCGGCGACGGCGGCTTCTGCGCCTACGACTTCAACGATCCCAACATCCGCTACACGGAGTACGTCTACCTCTCCATCCAGCGCTTCATCGGCAACGACTACGCCAACATCTCCTCCAACGACTGGAGCGACGATCCGCGCAACTTCATCGCCCCCTTCGTCATGGATCCCAACAGCTCCACGACGCTGCTGGGCGGCACCAATCGCGTCTGGCGAACAACCAACGCCTCCACCGACGCCAACTGGTCCGCCATTAGCTCCTCCGATGTGGGCGGCGGCGGCACCCTCAACGCCATCGCCGTCGCGCCAGGCGCCTCCGACACCATCTACACCGGTTCCACCACCGGCGCTGTCTACGTCACCCAGAACGCCAGCACCTGGGAGGACCGCTCCAGCGGCTTGGCCAGCGGCCAGGTCTCGGACATCGTCATCGACCCCGACGATCCCAGCCACGCCTTCGTCTCCTTCCGCAACACCTGGGGCGGACGCATCTACGAGACCGACAACTACGGCACGAACTGGGACGACGTCACCGGCGACCTGCCCAACGGCGCCGGCGTCACCGCCTTGGCGATCTCCTGGAGCATGGATCCGGACGGCCTGTTCATCGGCACCGGAGCCGGCGTCTGGTCCTCGCTCGACGGCGGCCTCACCTGGGTCAAGGATGAGCACGACCTGCCCAACGTCAACATCGGCGATCTCAAGATCGACCAGGCCCGCCACTTGATCACGGCTGGCACCTACGGCCGGGGCACCTGGCGGGCGGACCTCTCCGGAGCTTCCTCCGCCTTCACGATCGTACTGCCCGACGGCGCGCCGACCGTCCTGGAGCCGGACGTCGCCACCACCTTCGAGGTGCTCATGGTGCCGGTCCAGGAAGAGATCGTGCCCGGCTCGGAGATGCTGTACTACAGCTACGACGGCGGCGGCTTCCTGAGCACGCCCCTGGACTCTCTGGGCGGCGGTGAATACCTCGCCACGCTTCCCGCGCCGACCTGCGATGACCAGCCCCGCTTCTACATCGAGGCCCAGGGCGACCAGGGCACCATCCGCACCAGCCCCGCCGGCGCTCCTTCCAGCTTCTACGAAGCGGTGGTCGGCCTGCTGGAGATCACCGTCGAGGACGACATGGAGGAGGACGGCGACTGGATCGTCGGCGCCCCCGATGATGACGCCACCAAGGGCGAATGGGAGCGCGTGAATCCGACCGGCACCGCCGCCCAGCCCGAGGACGACCACACGCCGAGCCCCGGTACCGAATGCTGGGTGACCCAGGGAGATGTGGGCTCGGGCATCGGTGATCTCGACGTGGACGGCGGCAAGACCACGCTGATCTCGCCGCTCTACAACCTGCTGCTCCACAACGACCCGATCATCAGCTACTGGCGCTGGTATTCCAACGATGAAGGCGCCGACCCCAACAACGATGTCTTCGTCGTCCAGATCTCCGGCGATGACGGCGCCAACTGGGTGACCGTCGAGACCGTCGGCCCGGGCGGCAGCCAGGCCAGCGGCGGCTGGTTCTACTACGAATTCCACGTCGAAGAGGTCATCACCCCCACCAACACCATGCGGCTGGCCTTCATCGCCTCCGATGAGAACAGCGGCTCCATCGTCGAGGCGGCGGTGGATGACCTGACCATCTCCGGCGTCGTCTGCGGCGACAGCGACTGCGTCGGCGACCTCAACGGCGACGGCGATACGAATCAGCAGGACCTCGGCATTCTGCTCGCCTCCTACGAACTCAACGCCGGCGGCGACCTCAACGGCGACGGCCAGACGAACCAGCAGGATCTGGGCATCCTCCTCGCCGACTACGAGTGCACCAGCCGCTAGACGGCTCGGCCACTTCCTTCGCGATCACCCCCAAGGCTCGGGCCCCACGCCCGGGCCTTTTTCTGCGCCCTTCCCACGCCAAGCCAGGGCAGAGCGAAGCGCCGCCCTGGGCACCTCCGCAGGCGCACAAGAAAGCGCGGGGCAATCCCGCGCTTGTGGCTGCTTCAACTGCTACCGAGGTTCAGAAGATGTCCACGCCAAAGCGGCTCTCGTAGTCGTCGGCGATGCGCGACACGAGCCCGAGATGGGCACGGAACTCCTCGACCTCCATGGTGTCCACGATCTGGGTGTCGCGCACCACGAGATACTGCTTGTCGCCTGCGGTCTCCACGGCGAAACTGCCCCAGACCAACTGCGAGTTCATCCGCAGCAGGTCGGCGGGGTTGATGCTGATCCAACCGCCCCGACCGTCGTCCTGCAACTGCACGCAGGGGGAGCTGAAGGCGACGATGTCCTGTCCTTCCGGCGTGGCGCCCATGTGGAATATGAAGATCATCTGGGTTCGACCGTTGCCCATGTCACAATGGCAAGCGAGGCAGTGTTGGTTCTCGTCCTGCCAGCGCAGGGGTACGCCGGCCATGGAAGCGATGGTGCGGACCTTCTCCAGGGCACTGGTGGCGGTATTGGTATTCATGTCGTTCCTTTCCGTCGTAAGAAGTCGCCCAGGATCAGGCGGCCTGCGCCATCACCGTTTCCACGAACTGCGGGTGCAGCCCGAAGGCGGCGGCAAGATCTCGAAGAGCGTTGGATTCGTGCGAGTCGACCACGCCGTCCGCGGCGGCGACGGCGGCGAGACCGGCGAAAATGCGATGCACCTCCAGAGCGGAGAGCGGCGTGCGGCGCTGTTCCCGGGCCGCCAGGAAGCGCTCGCGCAGAGCCGCCAAGCTGAAGTTCTCACTGGCGAACGCCTCGTCGATCGCTTCTGCGCCCACGAGCGAACGCAGGTGATCGAGTTCCGATTGGTCGAGGTCGTCGTTGGCGGCGGCGATGTAGAGACCGCCCCAGAGGAAGAAGTCGCGCAGCATCGGATCCGCCACGTCCTGACGATCCCGGGCCAGCGGATCCATCATCGCCAGCATCGACTCGATCTGCCGTTCGGCACTATCGTGTGATTCCCCACCCGGGGCCGCGGCGATGAGCTGGGTCGCGCGGTCGCACTCCCAGAAACAGATCAGCGCTCGCATGCGCAGCGGCGGGAAGGGGTGCGTCGCCAGCCAGCGCCGATCGCTCGCCTGCCGGCTCATCTCCTCCGCCAGGGCATCCCACTGGCAGGCGAACTGCCGGGCGTCGATGCACAGGTTCGGCAGCGCCAAGCCGCTCAGCGTCTTGAACAGCGCCGTGGCGGCGGCATCCAGGGAACCGCAGCACAGGAGCCCGGCCCGGTCCGCGGAGATCTCCGCCTGCCGTTGCCAGGCCAGAAGCTGCATCGTCTGCTTCGGCTGCAGGTTGTT
>SWCB01000371.1_pt1 | contig 22971 bp, 19 predicted proteins | sample 4692901 | NCBI WGS metagenome assembly SWCB01 (sample SAMN10267276, study PRJNA491770) | bioreactor metagenome | isolation source: DHS bioreactor inoculated with subseafloor sediment | place: Japan: off Shimokita Peninsula | collected 2006-08 | reverse complement strand
TTGACGATCGCGTCGGTGGTGGTGGTGAGGTACTTGAGCAAGGCCCATGCGAGCTCCGGGTTCTTTGAGCCCTTGGAGATACCGGCGATGTTGCCTGTGATGTAACCGGCACCGTACAGGTCCGGTTGACTGTCGATGACGGGCATCGGTGCGGTGGCGTAGTTGAGGTCCGGTGCCTGGTCGTCGATGAAGGCCGTCCGGTATTCGCCGTCGAGGTTCATCGCAATCTGCCCGGTGTGGAACGCGTTGTCGCCCGAGAACTCTTGGCCCAGACCGGCGGTGAAAGCGTTGAGCTTGTCGTATCCGATCTCGTCGACAAATCCCTTTTGCCACTCCATGAGCTCGACCCACCCTGGGCTGGTGCTAATCGCCGACGTTCCGTCCTCATTGAGCCAATGAGCAGCGGCAAGGGGGCCGTAGTGCGCGGCGGAGTTTTCGTAGAAGCCCATCATCGGGTTGAACCCCAGCGTCTTGATGGAGCCGTCCGTGTTGTAGGTGGTGAGCGCGAGCGCCATCTCCTTGAGTTCGGTCAGCGTCTTTGGAGGCGTGGTGTACCCGGCAGCTTCCAGAAGGTCGACGTTGTAGTACAGGCCGAGGTCGACTGTGGTGCCCGCGGAGATTGCCTTGCGTAACTTTTCATCGTCTTGCCCGGGGTGAACATCGACCGTAACTCCGGGGTTTGCTGCCTCGAAGTCGTCGACGACAGCCTGAATGGCGTCAGCCTCGCGGTCGCTAAAGAAGTGCCAAAACGAGACGGTGCCTTCGAGCGTCGTCGGAGCGGCCGATGCCATGGAGGTATCGCTTCCAGGCTTTGAGCAGGCCGTGAGTAGGAGCGCGCTTGAGGCGAGAACCGCCGTAGCCGCTAAGAGGTGACGTGTGGTGCTGTGGTGTTTCACTGCTGTTCCTCACTATCGGTGGTGCAGGGAGTGGTTAGGCGGTGATGAGTGCGACGTCGTGGAACAGTCGGTCGCGGACTTCTGCGACAAGCACCTCGCGGGCTCCGCGCAAAACCGGGTTGTGGACGACCGCGCTGGCGACGACATCCGGGGTCCATTGGGTGTTGCTTGCTACGCGCGCGGCGACCATGGCCGCGAGGGCACTTCCACCCTCGGCGCCCGTCGGTCCGCCAAGCACGATGCGTTCCGGATCGAGTACCGCGAGGACGGGGACAAGACCGAGCGAGACGCGCTCAGCGAGCGCCCGCAGCGCCCCGGGGCCCTCCGTGCTTTGCAGGTCGCGCCACGCAGAAGCCCCGAACAGTGCTGTGAGGTCTTCCGCCCCAGGGTCGAGCGAGGCCGCGTCGTGAGGGACCGTGAGATACCCAATCTCACCTGCGCCCCCCGATGCGCCCCTGTACACCTGTCCCGCGACATCGATGGCGAGTCCGATGCCCTCGCCTAGCCACAACAGGGCGAAGCCATCGACGTCCTCTGCCGAGCCTGCGGCCCGCTCCGCCATGGCCGCCAAGTTCGCGTCATTGTCGATGGTGACGGTGACACCCAGTTCGGCCTCGAGGTGGCGGCGCGTTCCCGTGGTGGGCCAACCGGGCAGCGTGTTGGTGAATGACAATTCATCGGCGCGCTGTGCCACTGCCGCCTGCAAGCCAATGCAGACAAGTCCCACGGCATCAGAGGACACGTGCGCAACGTCGCAGGACGCGTCGATGGCGCGCTGCACATCCATGACAGCCGAACGCTTCTCAGTGCCGTCGAAGGGCAAGGTGGCTACGGGGTGGTCGCTGTCCGTGGCGTCAACGATGGTAGAGGTGATGGCCTCTGCCGTGATGTCGATGGCCACTCCTACGAGTCGTTCTGCGCACACCGCGTAGCTCACAGCGTTGGGTCCGCGGCCTCCGGAGACCTCACCTGCCACGCGGATCAGGCCCGCCTCTTCGAGACCAGCCACCATTTGTGCGGCTGTGGGCTTCGACAGGCCTGAGAGCTCGGCAAGTCGGTTTCGCGTGAGGGGGCCGTGCTCGATGAGCAACTTCATTGCGGTCATGGTGTTGGTGGCACGTAGCCACGCAGGTGTGCCACGAACAGTGGTGGTTGCCATTGAGCGCCTCCGCAACAGCTAGGGGTACAGGCCACTGGCATCGTCGCCAAGACCGTGAGTGAAAACTATCAGTAAAGTTCCTTTATGGATAGGGCCAATCTGAAAATGGTGAAATGGACGCTCCTCGGGTGTTCCGCGGGACCGCGCCACGAATGCCCAGATGTGTGGCGGAGGATCCGTCGCGCGGTGAATGCCGCTTGGGGCCTCCTGGAACCGGTAACCTTTACTCCGAAGTGCCACGCGCCTGTAGCTCAGGGGATAGAGCACCGCTCTCCTAAAGCGGGTGTCGCCAGTTCGAATCTGGCCAGGCGCACTGAATGTGTCGGGGTCTGAGTGCCGAACACACGACTGACGGATCGAGCCGAGTCAGTGTCGCCATCGGGTCTACCCTGGCAACGTTGACGTACGTGCTTCCACACGTGCCCGTCGCGACGCGCCGAATGGCCTGGGATGAAAGGGAGCATCGTGAATCCGTTGCCACAGTCGGTGAAGATGGTGGCCGGGGCCGGAGGGCTCCCTATGCTCCGCGTCGATGGGCCCCAAGGCTGGGCCGAGATCTACTTGCATGGTGCGCACGTGACGGCATGGGGGCCATCCGGGCATGATTCGGTCTTGTGGATGAGCGAGTCGAGCCGCTTCGATCACCACACAGCTATCCGCGGTGGCATTCCCGTGTGCTTCCCGTGGTTTGGACCGGTAGCGGGCAAGCCCGAGGAGCCCAGGCATGGATTTGCGCGCACGGCGACGTGGGCACTGGATAGCGCACATGACGATGGCAGCGATGTCACGCTGACGCTCGTGCTCATGGATTCGCCCGCGACGCGCGGCTCGGCCTGGCCGCATCCATTCTTGGCCACGTGCACCGTCGTGGTCGGAGCGGAGCTCTCCATCGCGCTCGACGTGACCAACACGGGAGAGGAACCCTTTGCCTTCGAAGAGGTGCTCCACACCTACCTGCGCGTTGCTGACGTCACCGAGACGGAGACGATCGGATTGGGGGGCGTCGCGTATGTGGACACGACGCCCACCGGCGGTCCAGGCTACGGAGAACCCCTACCGCTCCGCGTCAGCGGCGAGGTGGATCGCATCTACACACGTGCACCCCGGACGGTCGAGGTGAATGACATCGCCGGGGGGCGATCCATTCGTGTGGAAAAGAGCGGATCTGACACCACCATCGTCTGGAATCCAGGGCCAGAGGGTGCGCATGCCACAAGCGATATCGACGATGATGGCTGGCTCAGGATGCTGTGTGTCGAGGCAAGTAACGTTAAGCAGGCCGCTGTAAGGTTGGACGCAGGTGAACACCACACGATGACCACCACGATAGGGATTGGGCCCTTGGCCCGTGACGGGAGATGAGCGTGTCTCCATGGGAACGGAGTCCGGCATGAGCGTCACCGCCGCCGACGTGCGAGAGTACGACCGCTTTGGGCCGTGGATCGACGAGATCAGCGCTCCCGACGACGTTCCAAAGCTCTTCCGTCGGTACCCCTTGGACCTGAGTGTCACTCGTCTGGTGCTCAAAGTGCCGCGCAACGTCTCGCGCAGGAATGTTGCCGCAGGAATGGACCTCTACGAGCATCTCGTGATCCTGGGGGAAGGCTCCCTGACCCTCCTCACTCGACGCGGGGCTCCCACGGGGCGCCACGCGGATGCGGGGGAGGAGGGCGATTTCACGGCGGCCACCGTCGCTCTTACGGATGTGATCGCCGTTCGCGATGATCTTGACCTCTTGGACGGCAGGCTCACAGTTTCGACGGCTATGGACGACTCATTCACCATTCGCTACAACGGATCCGCGCGGGGCACCGTGAATCGGTTGGTCGACGAATTGCGTGCTCACGCATGCGCCAAGCTGGCGAGCCGCGTGGGTATGGCGATGCTTGCTACTGGCAACGCCAGTGCGAACACGGCGGCATTACCAAACCCCGGCCACGCCGATACGCACCTTGTGAGCCGCGCTCTGGAACTGAGGAGCAAACACCCCGAACTCGTCACGTGGGCGTCTCATGGACGCGAGCGACTCGCTCCAGGTGGGGAAGGTCTGCGGGGCGCGGCGTGGCGCGTCGCGCATGCACTTTCTCCCATGACCCTCCACGGAGCGGCGATCTTGGCGGACGCCACGGCGATCGAGATTCTCGGTAGGCATGCGTCGCTTGTGAGGGGCCGGGCACCGGTCTACTCGTCGTCTCGCTTAGTGCTCCCTATAGGAGCTCTGGACCGGCTGAGCGTCTCGCAGCACCCCGTCTACCCCGACGCGACCATCGCGACCATGGCGGCCGGGGAGTGGTTGAGCGACATCGCTGTACCCCGCGACTCCGCGATGGAGACATTCTTTCGCGAGGCTTCTTCACGTCTTTGAGGCAGAGGCAGCGGTGGGTCCGAGGCGACCACTCAACACGGCCGGATCGACAACTTCCGCTTAACTGCGGCGGCGAGGGATATAGGCGCCCAGCAGATCAGCGTTGAGCTGGGAGATCGTGTCGAGTGGCACGCCAGCGGGGCATACAGCGGCACACTCGCCGACGTTGGTGCAGCCGCCAAAGCCCTCAGAATCATGGGCGTCGAGCATCGACACCACGCGGGCTCCTCGTTCGGCTTGACCCTGCGGCAGCGCACCCAAGTGGGTGACCTTGGCCGCGGTGAAGAGCATGGCCGACGCGTTGGGGCACGCCGCTACGCAGGCCCCACAGCCGATGCAGGCCGCCGCCTCAAACGCGCGGTCTGCATTCGTCTTTGGCACAGGTGTGGCGTGCGCGTCGGGCGCTGATCCGGTGCTGACGCTCACGTAGCCGCCGGATGCGATGATGCGATCGAATGCGCTGCGGTCAACGACGAGGTCTTTCACCACGGGGAATGGATCCGCGCGCCAAGGCTCCACCGTGATGACTTCGCCATCGGAGAAGGAGCGCATGTGGAGTTGGCACGTGGCGACCCGCAGCGGGCCATGTGCAACGCCGTTGATTACCACGCCACACATGCCGCAGATGCCTTCCCTGCAGTCGGAGTCGAAGGCGATCGGCACTTCGCCCGCAGCAATGAGGTCCTCGTTGAGAACGTCGAGCATCTCGAGGAATGACATATCTGGTTCGACGCCCTCACGGACATACGGAACCATTTTCCCTGGCGAGTCAGCATTCTTCTGGCGCCAGATGCGGACAGTGATCCTCATGTGTAACTCCGTTGCTTGAGCTCGACATTTTCGAAGGCGAGGGCCTCCTTGTGCAGCGTGGGGGCGGCATCCTGACCCGCCCATTCCCAGGCAGCGACGTAGGCAAAATTCTCGTCGTCGCGTAGGGCCTCTCCTTCGGGGGTCTGGCTTTCGACCCTGAAGTGACCGCCACAGGATTCGCGTCGATGAAGGGCGTCGATACACATGAGTTCACCAAGCTCGAGGAAGTCCGCCACGCGCCCCGCCTTCTCGAGGTTCTGGTTGAGCTCGTCGGCCTCGCCGAGCACACGCACGTCCGTCCAGTAGGTGGCCCTGAGCTTGCGAATCGCGTCAATCGCTTGCCGCAGGCCCGCGTCGGTGCGTTCCATGCCGCAGTGTTCCCAGAGGATGTGGCCAAGCTCCTTGTGGAAGGAGTCAGGGGACCTGGTGCCATTCGCCTCGAGCAGCGTGGTGATCCTGTCGCGTACGGCATCGGCCGCCTCGACGACGGCGGGGTGGTCCTCTGCGATTGGCGCGTACGGACCGTTGGCGAGGTAGTCGTTGATGGTGTTGGGTAGCACAAAGTAGCCGTCTGCCAGGCCCTGCATGAGCGCCGATGCTCCCAGCCGGTTGGCGCCGTGATCGGAGAAATTTGCCTCACCGATGACGAACAGGCCGGGCAACGAGGAACTCAGGTCATAGTCGACCCACAGGCCACCCATTGTGTAGTGCACGGCCGGGTAGATGCGCATCGGCGCCGTGTACGGGTCCTCGCCTGTGATCTGGGCATACATGTCGAAGAGGTTGCCGTACTTCTCGGCCACTAACGGTTGCCCCAGGCGCGCAATGGCGTCGGCGAAATCAAGGTAGACGCCCAGGCCGCCTGGGCCTACCCCGCGGCCTTCGTCGCAGATCTTCTTGGCCGCACGTGAGGCGATGTCGCGCGGGACCAAGTTTCCAAACGCTGGGTAGGTGCGCTCGAGGTAGTAGTCCCTTTCTTCTTCGGGGATTTGGCTGGCCTCACGAGTGTCGCCTGCGGCCAAAGGGACCCAGATGCGGCCATCGTTTCGCAGCGACTCGGACATGAGCGTGAGCTTGGATTGGTATTCGCCAGAGACGGGAATGCACGTGGGGTGGATCTGCGTGTAGCAAGGGTTTGCAAAGAATGCTCCGCGGCGATGGGCACGCCAGATCGCGGTGGTATTGCAACCCATCGCGTTGGTCGACAGGTAGAACGCATTCGAGTAGCCGCCGCTCGCAAGCACCACAGCGTCGGCGAGGTGGGTCTCGATCTCGCCAGTAATCATGTCGCGCACGATCACGCCGCGTGCCTGGCCATCGACCACGATGAGGTCGAGCATCTCATGCCTGGTGTACGTGGTGACGGTACCCGCGTTCACCTGGCGCTCGAGCGCCTGGTAGGCCCCGAGGAGCAACTGCTGACCGGTCTGGCCACGCGCGTAGAACGTCCGGGAGACTTGCACACCGCCGAATGACCGGTTGTCGAGGAGGCCGCCGTACTCGCGTGCGAACGGCACACCCTGGGCCACGCACTGGTCGATGATGCTGCCGCTGACTTGAGCGAGGCGGTAGACATTGGTCTCCCGCGACCTGAAGTCGCCGCCCTTGATGGTGTCGTAAAACAACCGGAAGTCGGAGTCGGTGTCATTGCGATAGTTCTTTGAGGCGTTGATGCCACCTTGTGCGGCGATCGAGTGTGCCCGGCGGGGGGTGTCCTGGTAGCAGAAGGATTTGACCTGGTAGCCAGCCTCGCCGAGCGACGCTGCGGCGGACCCTCCCGCGAGTCCCGTCCCGATGATGATGACGGTGAGCTTGCGCCGGTTGGTGGGACTCACCAGGCGGGCATGGTCCTTGCGGTGGGACCACTTTTGCTCGAGCGGGCCGTCGGGCGCCTTGGTGTCTTGGATGGGCGCACCTTCGCGGTAGAGGGTGTCGTCCTGGGGCTGTGTTGTCATACCCATTGCTCCTAGCTCACGATTCCGAAGAAGATCCCGAAAGGCGGGAGGAGGAAGCCGATGACGAGCGCGGCAGCGATCGCCCAGGCCGTCCGTTTGAGCGCGCGTTCACGCGCATGTGTCGACCAGCCGAGAGTCTGGACGGCGCTCCATACTCCGTGCCGCACGTGCATACCGAGCGCGACGATGGCGAGCGTATAGATCGCCACGATGTACCACAGCGAGAACGCCGCAACGAGGCGCTGGAAGGGGCTGTCGAAGCTACCGCCCACCTCGATCGTCAACGTGGTGAACTGCAAGATGTGAAAGATCAGGAAGAACAGAATGGTGAGTCCTCCCCAGCGCATCGTGCGTGACGACCAGGTGGCTTGCACGGGACGGAAACTCACATAACGAGTGCTTCTCGCATGGTTGGCCCGGCGCCAGAGCGTTGCGGCGGCCCACACGTGGCTCACCACGGCCACGATGAGTGCGGCGCGCAGAATCCACAGGAACCCCTCGTACGGCAATATCGGCTCACCCAAGACGCGCAAGTGGTGGGCATAACCATCGAACGCCTCCTGGCCCCAGAACGCCTTGAGGTTGCCGTACATGTGGAGCAGTACGAACAGCACGAAGAACGTGCCTGTCACTGCCATCACGGCTTTTAAGCCGACGCTCGTGCGTCGGGCGTCGCGCCGTTGAGCTACTGGTGTTTTCGCCGCCACGGCGCACCTCTTTCGTGCATTGACTCGGCCGTAAGAGCAGAGGGCATCTTTGCTCCCACCACCTTAGTATCCGTGGGAATGTGGCAATGACGGCTCAGCCATACCCCTCGGCACTCTTTGTCGCCACGAGCCAGCGCTGGGTGGCGGTCATCGGAATTAAGACACGTATTCCTTGTGTTAATAGTGGTGTAAGAGGAGAGTGAAGGCATGGTCTCAGTACCAGTTCCCGCAGACCTCGCCCGGGCACAAGCGCTTGACGACGAGGCCGATGTCGTTCAAGAGCGTGCCGAGTGGATCGAGTCCGTCGATGCGATGATCGATGCGCGTGGCACTGGTCCCGCGGGCATCGTGGTGAACGAGGTGGTGGGTAGGGCCCTCGCTAGGGGTGCCGAAGTCACTGGCCGGACGTCGTACCGCAACACCATTTCTGCCGATCAACTGCCGGCCTACCCGGGCGATGAGGAACTGGAAGACCGGATCAACACCCACTTGCGGTGGAACGCCATGGCGATGGTAGTGCGCGCAAACAAGCATCACGATGGCATCGGTGGGCACCTGTCGACCTATGCGTCTGCGCAGACGCTCATGGAAGTGGGCTTTCAGCACTTCTTCCGTGGGCGAGGGGCGCTAGATGGGCCCGTCGTCCCAGGAGATCAGGTCTTCTTCCAAGGTCACGCGAGTCCAGGGGTGTATGCGAGGGCCTTCCTCGAGGGCAGGCTCTCGCAGGAGCGGCTCGACCTCTTTAGGCAAGTGGTCACGGGGAAGGGCCTCGGCTTGCCTTCCTACCCGCACCCACGAGGCATGGACGGCTTCTGGGAGTTCCCAACGGTCAGCCTTGGGATTGGGCCCCTTTACGCGGCCCACCAGGCACACTTCAATCGTTACCTCGCCGCGCGGGGCCTTGTCGACACACAGCCCGCGCGCGTGTGGTGCTTCGTCGGTGATGGCGAGACTGATGAACCGGAGACCCTTGCGGGCATTCGACTTGCGGCCCGCGAGGGACTCGACAATCTGACGTATGTCGTGAATTGCAATCTACAAAGGCTCGACGGACCTGTGCGAGGCAATAGTCGCATCGTCGATGAGCTTGAGTGAGTGTTCCGTGGCGCGGGATGGCACGTCCAGAAGGTGCTGTGGGCAAGCGAATGGGAGCCACTATTCACCGCTCCCGCGGGCCCCAAGTTGCTGGCGCGTCTGGATGCGATGAACGACGGCGATATGCAGAACCTCACCGTGTTGGACACCCCGGATCTCCGTGAAGCGCTTTTCGGAAGCGACACTGAGTTGGCCGCACTGGGGGCAAGGCTTGACGACAATGCCGTGCAGGCGTTGCGTCGAGGGGGGCATGACCCTCGCTTGGTCTATGCGGCGTACGCCGATGCGGTCGCGCATCGCGGAGCGCCCACCGTGATCCTCGCGCAGACGATCAAGGGCTACGGGCTTGGTCCCAACTTTGAGGGCCGCAACGCGACACACCAAATGAAGAAAATGACACCTGAGCAGTTGCGCGTCTTTAGGGACATCCTCGATGTGCCCATCAGTGATGCGGAACTCGTGGACGGACTACCTCCTTACCTACCGCTACCCGAAGGGTCCCCCGAGCTCGAGTATCTTCACCATCGGCGCGAGTTACTTGGAGGCATGATCCCGCGACGGCCCGCGACCCCGGCCGTGCTGGCCGCCCAACCTGCTGACAAGGTATTTGCCGAGTTCGATGAGGGGTCAGGCGGCCGCGCCGTCTCGACGACAGTGTCGTACACCAAGCTGCTACGCGGGCTCATGCGTGACCCCGTGATCGGGGCCAGGGTGGTCCCTGTGGTGCCCGATGAGGGCCGTAGGTTTGGCTTCGAGATCTTGTATAACGAATTTGGGATCTATGCCCCTGGTGGGCAGCATTACACGCCGGTCGATGCGGGCATGGCACTGTCATACAAGGAGCTCGCTACGGGCCAGGTGCTCCAAGTGGGGATAACCGAATCAGGGGGAATGGCGGATTTCGCCGCGGCGGCGACGGCCGCGGCCACATGGAACACGCCCCTGATCCCCTTCTATACGTACTATTCGATGTTCGGTTTCCAGCGCGTAGGCGATCTTATTTGGGCACTCGCCGATGCTCGCGGTAGGGGCTTCCTCGTCGGCGCCACTGCGGGGCGCACCACGCTCGCGGGGGAGGGTATCCAGCACACCGACGGATCGTCACACCTCTTGGCCTTGGCCATTACGGCGTGCCGTGCGTACGACCCTGGCTACGCGTATGAGACGGCCACCATCATCAGGGACGGGATCAGGCGCATGTACGGCGACGGCGAGGAATGCTTCTATTACCTGACCGTCTACAACGAGAACTACGCCCAGCCCGCCAAGCCGACTGAGTCAGGAATTGCCGGTGTGAGCGTTGACGACGCGATCGTGTCGGGGCTGTATCGACTCGCCGCTTCGCCGACAGGCGGCCCGCCTCACGTAAGGCTTTTCGCGTCGGGCCCCGCAGTGCTTGCCGCTCACGGCGCCGCCAAGGCGCTCGCGAACGACCACCGAGTCGCCGCCGAGGTCTGGTCCGTCACGAGTTGGAAGGCGCTGCGAGACGATGCCCTCGACGTTGAACGCTGGAATAGGGAGCATCCCGATGCGCGGCGCACCAGTTACGTACAGCGTGCATTGGCAGGCAGTCAGGTTCCCATCGTCGCCTTCACCGATTACGTGACTGCGGTACCCGACCAACTCTCCCGATTTGTCGGTGCCCCCTTCACCGCTTTGGGGACCGACGGAAGTGGGTTCTCCGATACGCGTGAGGCGTTGCGCGCGCACTTTGGGACGGATGCGGCGGGAGTCACGAAGGCGGCACTCACGTTAATCGCGGATGTCAACGCTGCCGCACAAGAGGGCGCATAGACGCCTAGTAGAGATAAGGATCCGAAATGCGAGTCGATTACCAACGCACGTTCCCCGCCGCGCTCCAGGCGATGCTCGGCCTGGAAAAGGCCGTCCATACGAGCGCACTTGAGCCACTTCTTCTTGAGCTCGTCAAGATACGAGCCTCGCAATTGAACGGCTGCGCGCATTGTCTTGAGATGCACACCAAAGACGCACGCGCACTCGGTGAGACCGATGACCGGATGCATCTCGTGGCGGCGTGGGAGGAGGCCCCATTTTTCACCGATCGGGAGCGCGCCGCCTTGGCCTGGTGCGAGTCGCTGACGCTCTTGCCAAGTTCGGGTGCGCCTGATGAGGTCTTTGACAAGGTTGCCAAGGCGTTTAGCGAGGAAGAGATCGTTGCGCTCACGCTCGCCGTCATCGCGATCAATGGGTGGAATCGGTTGGCTGTGGGCTTTCGTGCCGAGGTGGGTCATTACGAGCCCGCCGCGCGACACGCCGCTTCCTCGAGCAGGGTCGCATCATGACGGCCGCCGAAGGCTCTACGGGCCCTCAGGCCCCGCGCACGCCACGGCCCGTCTTTCCAGTGACCACGCCGGACCTTGTGGCCCATCGGCGGGAATTGGCGCCAGATATCCATGCCAAATGGGACGAGTTCAGCGCGGCGGTGTTTGCTGCGGGTGCCCTAGATGCGCTCACCAAGCAACTCATCGCCGTCGCTGCCGCGCACATCACGCAGTGCCCATATTGCATCTCCGGGCACACACGGGGAGCGCTGCGTGCGGGCGCCACCGAGCAGCAGATCATGGAGGCGGTGTGGGTTGCCGCCGAAATGCGTGCGGGTGCGGCGCTGGCACACTCGGTCATCTCGCTCACAGCGATGGGCGGGCACAGTCACGCCACGGGTGAGACTAAGGAGTAGCGGCCTCGCTAGGGTATGGGTGACTCAAGTGGAATGCTCAACGAGGTAGTCACGCAGCGCCACCGCGTTGTTGTGTTCTACGTCTTGCGAGCTAAAGAGCAGGGTCACGGGCCCTCCGGCCACGAGGCCCTCCCACGCCGAGGGGTGCGCGTCCAGTTCAGCGAAGTACCGCTTGCGGAACTCTTCCCACTTTGCGGGGTCGTGGCTGAACCACTTTCGTAGCTCAGTGCTTGGCGCCACGTCCTTGAGCCAAGCGTCCATGTGCAAGCTGTCACGAGACATGCCCCGCGGCCACAGCCGCTCAACAAGGACGGCTCTTCCGCGTGGGCGGTCATGATCGTAGACCCGAGAAAGACTGAACTTCTCCATCGCCACCTCCCGCTGTGATCTGGGCATGTACGGCAGGGCTTTGAGGCGAGCCGCCGTCGTCGCTCCACTATCAATCGTAGTAATCGGAGATGCCCCGTCAAGGGGCTGCGAGGGCGTGCAGACGCTCAGTCCCGCTGAAGATCGAGCGCGGCTAGCGCGCTGCTGGGACGGTGCCCTAGTTCCTGGCCAAGCGCAAAGTAGTGACGGAACGTGTAAATCAACGGCTGCCAGGCACGCGGGTCGACGTGCTCGGTTCCCTCGACTACCAGGTACGGCGCGGCGTGCACCCGCTCAACGTGCGCCTCGACCATGAAGTAATCGCCCACGCCGCGCGTCGCCTTCTGGACTGTCGCCTCGAACTGGAGTGCACAGTCCGCGACCCGCGGCGGTGCGACCACCTCGGATGGCTCCGAGTGGAGGCCTGCCAACGCAAACTTATCCGCATGGTGGCGGTACTTTGCGGCCTTGCTTTCAGGGACAGGCTCCTTGCCAGTGACATCGGCGATCGCCTCGACGGCGCGCCAGTGTTCAGGAGACGGGAAGTTGACCGTCAGCTCGGGCCGTTCCAAGACATTCGCGATGCTGTGCCCGTCAGCCTCAAGGCCGATCACGAGCATCTGGCCAAGGGCCCAATACGACGAAGCGGGGGCCAGGTTGGCGGATCCGTCCGCGTTCTGGGTACACACGAGAATCACGGGAGTTCCCACGTAGAGCACGTTGGGGCGGATCGTCACGTGCCCCTTTGCGGTCGAGTTCACGATGCCTCCTTCGTGGGGGCGGGCGGCGTGCGGCTCCGCGCCGCAGGGCTCAACCCGCTTTTGCGCCGATGCTAGCAGGGGCCGCCGTGGGGATTGGGGGGAGTAAGGTCCGATGTCGTACGCGCTGGGCATGTGGCCAGGTCGTGCGCAAGCCATGACGTAAGAGCAGCCGATTGGAGCATCGTGAACACCAGGGCAAGGCGCCTCGAGGAGCTACTGGGGATTGATGATCCGATCGTCCTCGGCCCGTTCGGGGGAGTGTCCTCGGTGGGCCTCACGGCGGCGGTGAGCGAGTATGGAGGGCTGGGCTCATACGGGCTCTACGGCTATACACCTGACCGCATCGCGAGCACGATTGGCGCGATTCGGTCCCAGACCGATAAGCCTTTTGCGGTCAACCTGTGGCTATCGACCGGAGACGAGGTGACCCCCTCCGATATCGACCTCGCACCGTACTCCCGCGCGCTAGCCCCCTTGTTTGCCACTGTGGGGTTGGTGGAGCCCCCGCCCCCTGCGGCCTTTCTCCCTGACCTCGATGATCAGCTTGACGCGATTTTCGAGTGTGCGCCTCCGGTGCTGAGCCTCGTCTTTGGTGTGCCCTCAGTTGCCATCCTCGACACCGCGCACAAGCGAGGCATCCGCGTGATCGGGACGGCCACCACGGTCCAGGAGGCCGTGGAGCTCGACGCCGCGGGCGTGGACGCGATCGTGGCGACGGGTAGTGAGGCGGCAGGGCACAGGGTGTCCTTCCTGCGTGACGCAGAGGACTCGCTCGTTGGCACGTTTGCGCTCGTCCCTCAAGTGGTGGATGCGGTATCCGTCCCCGTCGTCGCCGCTGGTGGCATTGCCGATCGGCGCGGTGTTGCGGCGGCGCTCGCGCTTGGCGCTCATGGGGTACTCGTGGGGACGGCCTTTCTCCGCACCAACCAGTCGGGAGCAATCGAGGCGTACCGGCAAGCGATCGATACCGTGGGGGAGGTGGGCACCGTCTTGACGCGCGCGATGAGCGGGCGACTGTCGCGTGGCATCGCGAATCACGCGGTGGCGATGATCGAAGAATCCGGCATCGTTGCGCCGTTTCCTGCCCAAAACTGGCTCACGGGCCGGTTCCGCGTCGAGGCCGCGGCACTCGGCCGCAGCGAACTCATGTCCCTGTGGGCTGGGCAGGCCGCACCTCTGTCAACCCTGAGCGACGCCCGCGATGTCTATGAGGAGCTCCGCGCGGGTCTAGGCTAAAAACGATGAGAGCAAGCGGCAACCCGCGTTTTTAACGGGATGTGATCCGAACTACTCCGGAAGCATTCTGCGTGGGTCGGGTCGCAAGTCGAGAATCTCTCCTCGCCCACCCATGGCTGGATGCTTGGTCGCCAGCCGCCCGAGAGGAATCGCTCCATGCACGAACTTGACCCACACCTAGCGACGGTTTTCGATGACGTGATCCACCGTAACCCGGGTGAGCGTGAGTTCCACCAGGCGGTGCGTGAAGTATTTGAGAGCCTCTCTCCAGTGGTTGCTAAGCACCCTGAATACGTCGACGCCGACATCATCGGACGCCTCTGCGAACCAGAGCGCCAGATCATGTTCCGCGTGCCGTGGGTCGACGAGCAGGGCAAGGTCCAACTCAACCGTGGCTTCCGCGTGGAGTTCAACTCCGCTCTCGGCCCGTACAAGGGCGGGCTCCGGTTCCACCCGTCTGTGTACCTGGGCATCATCAAGTTCCTCGGTTTTGAGCAGATCTTTAAGAATGCTCTTACCGGCATGCCGATCGGTGGAGCCAAGGGAGGGTCTGACTTCGACCCCAAGGGCCGTACCGACGCTGAGGTGATGCGGTTCTGCCAGTCATTCATGACGGAGCTGTACCGCCACATCGGCGAGTACACGGACGTCCCTGCGGGGGACATCGGCGTGGGTGGTCGGGAAATTGGCTACCTCTTTGGCCAGTACAAGCGCATTACCAACCGCTATGAGTCCGGCGTGCTGACGGGCAAGGGTCTGACGTGGGGTGGCTCGCAGGTGCGCACCGAGGCGACGGGCTATGGCGTCGTCTTCTTTGTCGACGAGATTCTGCGCGCATCGGGCGGTTCGCTCGAGGGCAAGCGCGTGGTGGTGTCAGGGTCTGGAAATGTCGCCTTGTACGCCATTGAGAAGGTACACCAGTTGGGTGGGCGCGTCGTATCGTGTTCCGACTCCTCTGGATATGTCGTTGATGAAGCGGGCATCGATCTTGACCTCTTGATGGAGATCAAGAACGTCAACAGGGGGCGCGTGTCCGATTACGCGAAAGCCCGCGGCGGCGCGTCCTCGTATGTTGCGGGCGGGTCCATCTGGGATGTGCCTTGTGAGATTGCGCTACCTTGCGCGACTCAGAACGAACTCGATGGCAAGGGTGCATCGTCCCTCGCGGCCAACGGATGCAGCATCGTCGCCGAGGGCGCGAATATGCCCTCCACGCCCGAAGCCGTGCGTCTCTTCACCGAGGCAGGAATCACCTTTGCGCCGGGCAAGGCAGCCAACGCGGGCGGTGTAGCGACGAGCGCCTTGGAAATGCAACAAAACGCCTCACGCGATTCGTGGACCTTCGCGTACACGGAAGAGCGCCTCGAGACGATCATGCGCTCGATTCACAACAGGTGCCTGACCACTGCCGACGAATACGGCCAGCCCGGCAACTATGCGGCGGGTGCCAACATCGCTGCGTTTGTCCATGTCGCTGATGCCATGCTGAGCCTCGGCGTCATCTAGCCGATACCCTCGAGCGAGCCACGGTCGCGTCCTGATTCTTAAGGATTCAGGGCGCGACCTTTCGCCTGATGCTCAGCGCGGAGTGGGCGCGGTTCGGCGGCAGACACGGGCTCGGAGATTTCGGCGCCGCTTCCCTCGATGCTGACGTGGGGCAGGATCCGATCGAGCCAGCGAGGCATCCACCAGTTGGCTGGGCCAATTTTGTGCATGATTGCGGGGACGATGAGCATCCGGATGAAGAAGGCGTCCATGAGTACGGCCGACGCCATGCCGAGGCCAAGGAGCTTGATGGTACGCGAGTCGCCGAACACGAACGCGCCGAACACGAACACCATGATCGAGGCCGCGGCAACGATCACTCTTCCTGTATCTGCGTGTCCCACGAGTACGGACCTGGCGTTGCTGCCGTGGCTGACCCACTCCTCGTGCATCCGGCTGACCAAAAACACTTGATAGTCCATCGAGAGCCCGAAGAGCATCGCGAAGAGGATGACCGGTAAGAAAGGCTCGATCGGGCCGGACTTGCCCAGGCCAATCAGGTCCGCCGCCCAGCCCCACTGGAAGACGGCGGTGACCACGCCGAAGGCTGCGGCCACGGAGACGAGGTTCATCGCCGCCCCCACGAGCGGCACCAGCAAGCTACGGAAGGCGACGATCAGCAGCAACATGGAGAGCCCAATGACCACCGAAACGAACAGCGGAATCTTTGACTGGATCGTGGTCGCGAAGTCGTCGAACGTCGCGGTGGGCCCGCCCACATGGACCTGGTTGCCAGTCGCCGCCTGGTAAGCAGGGGCGATGTCGTTGCGCACGCGGTCGATAAGGTCGCTCGTTGCCTGATCCTGCGGGCTGGTCTTGGGTATGACGCGCAGTACGGCCGCGGTTCCGTCCGCGCTTGGCATCGGGCCCACGACCGACGCGACGTTTGGATCCGATGCGAGCTGGGCGGCGAGCGGCTTGAGTGGAGTGGGGTCGCCTCCAACGAGAGGGCTACCCACCAGGTCAACGGTGACCACCAATGGGCCGTTGACCCCGGGGCCAAATCCTTCGGCGAGAGCATCGTACGCAGAGCGGGTGGTGGTGCCGATGGGGTCATTGCCCTGGTCCGCGGTACCTAGTCGCAAGCTGCCCACGGGGATGGCAATGATCACGAGGATCGCGAGGCCAGCGGTGGCGAGCACAATCGGGTGCTTCTGGACGGTGTTTGCCCACCGCCTGAAACCAGAGGCGTTCTGGGCGTCAGGCACGAGACCCGCGGCTAGCGCGTCCCGATCCCGGCGGCTCAGCACGCGTGGTCCAAGGGCCCCAAGGAGCGCGGGAAGCAGGGTGATGGCGGCAATGACAGTCAGCACCACGGAGACCGAGGCCGCGATGGCCAGGCCGTACAGGAACTCCACGCCAGTCAGGAACATCCCGAGTAGAGCGATCACCACGGTGATGCCAGCGAACACCACAGCACGGCCGGATGTGTTGAGCGCGGTCGTGATGGAGTCTTGAATCGATGTTCCTGTGCGGAGTTCGTTGCGATGGCGGTTCACGATAAAGAGCGCGTAGTCGATACCAACGCCTAGCCCCAAGAGGACGCCGAGCGTGGGTGCTACATCGGAGATCGTGGTGACGTGTGAGGCCAACCTCACCACCCCCGTCGCCACGCCAAGTCCCGCAGCGGCCGATGCGAGTGGCAAGGCCATGGCAGGGCCCGAGCGGAAGAGGAGCAACAGCACGAGCGCCGCGAAGGCCACCCCGAGAAGCTCCATGGGTCCAATCGTCGGGTGCGATAGGCCCGCCACTCCTTGGCCCCCTACGGCAAAGGACACGCCATCGGTGGAAGCCTCCTCAACCAGGGAGGCGATGGACTCGAGGTCTGCGCGAGGCACCTCAATGCCGGCCGTCCGGTATTGGATGGTCGCATATGCGACCGTCCCGTCTTTGCTCACCTGGGTGGCGCCCATGGGGCCGTAGGGGCTCCGAACCGCAGCAACCGAGTCGAGTGCCGCCACGCTCTCGAAAAGCCCTTGTGCACGCTGCTGGACGGCGGGGTCTGTCGCTACCGCGCCATCGGTACTCATCACGATGGTATCGGCGTCTCCGGATGCCTCGGGGAATTGTGCGTGCAAGAGATCGACGGCGGACTGGCTGTCGGTGCCTGGTAAGGCGAAGCTGTTGCGGAAGTCCGTCCCTGCACTAGCGGCGGCAACCTGCACACCCAGAATCGCGACGATCCATATGAGGACTACCACCACGGGATGGCTCGAAGTCCAGTGCGACAAGCGTTTCATGAACTGATCCTGACTTTACGACCGGTAGGGACAAGACTGTTAGAATATGCCTGTCCTGACCGATCGTCAAGTATGAGGAGTATCGAGATGCGTTCGCCGGAAACGCCCGCCACTAAAGACAGAATTCTTCAGGTCGCACTCGAACTTTTCAGTGCACGAGGATATGAGGGCACCTCGATCAGGGATATTGCCGAACAGATGGACATGACCAAGGCCGCAGTGTTCTATCACTTCCCCGCGAAAGAGGACATGCTCGCCGCGATCCTCAGCCCCGTGATGGCCAGGGTGGGTCGTGTTCTCGAGTTGCACGGAGTGGTGGACGGCGCCCACGAGCGCAAGGCTTTCGTCACAGCACTCGTAGAGGTGATCGCAGAGGTGGGACCGCAAGTAGTCATGATGCTTTCCGACCCAGCTGCGGCGAGCCACGTGAAGGCGCTGACGGGAGAGGCGGGTTTACACGCACGCATAGGGCAGTCGCTGGTTGGCACGCCAAAAGTCGACGTAAAGGAGGCGGCCGGAGATCGCATCCGAGCTGCATGCGCGGTCGCGAGCCTTCCCGCCGGGGTCGCCGCGTGGCGTCACGAGAATCCGAAGGCAGTGCGCATCGATGACGACAGTAAGAACACTCTCGTGGAGGTAGTACTTGCGATCGTTGGCGAGGCTTAGTGCGGCGGACAGAACCGCGTCGCGGTTCCAGACTCTCAGCGCATGACGAGGGGGAGCTCAGAGAAGCCGCTGCCCGGGTAGTGAGCGCGCGGAGTGGTCGCGCCGGGTTGCAGCGTGAGGCTCTCGGTGCGTGCAAGGAGTTCCTCGACCAGGATGCGGAGCTCTAGGCGCGCGAGTGGCGCACCCGGGCAGGCGTGGGCCCCTCGTCCGTACAGGAGGTTGTCATTCGGATCCCTATCGAGCCGGAAGGCGTCGGGATCACCAAACGCTTCCTCATCGCGGTTTGCCGACGCCCAGATCACCGTCAATGGTGCTCCGGCTTCGAGTAGCCGTCCGCCAAGTACCACGGGCTTGGTGGTGATCCTGCGGTTGGCGATGAGCGGGGCATGGATGCGCAGGATCTCGTCGTTGGCGGCGCCGATGAGTTCTGGATGGGAGCGCACGTGCTGCTGGATGTCGTGGTGTGTTGCCAGGTAGTGCGCAAGGATTCCGACGCTCGCAGAGATGGTGCTGAGTTCTCCTACGGTCCAGTTGCGCAAGAGGCTGACGAGTTCATCGTCGGTCATGGCCCGGCCCCAGACGCGATCCCGCAACAGGCGCGTGGTGATGTCATCGCGCGCCGCATCACCCGCGCGGCGGCGTTCGGTCAAGAGGTCGCGAATGAAGCCATCGAACTCCACGGCGATGTCTGACATCGCTGGCCTGTCTTGCGCCAAGGTTGCAGCCCTGTTCTTCACTGTCCAACGCCGCAGAGGCTCTTCAAGCGCGGCTGGCCACCCAAGGAAAGCACTTTGGACTTGCAAGGCGTAGATCTCGGCGACGTCCGCCATGAGATCGCCGGGGATGCCACGGGGAAAGTCGTCGACCAGGCTCGCCGCGATTTGGCGGCAATGTGGCTCGAAGGCGGCCATGATGTCGGCGGTGAAATACCTGTGGTTCACACGGCTGAACTCTGCGTGCTCGGCGCCGTCCATGCCGTTGGGCACTGTCAAGCGCGTGGAGACCGCGTTACTGAAAGTGCCGGGGTCATCCAGGACGCGCACAGCGTCGCCGTGGCGCAAGACAGACCAGCCGAGCATCTCGCTATGGGCGACGGGGCAGCGCGCGCGCAACTCGTCGTAGGCGGCAATCTGGTCATCGAGGACCTCGGGGGCCCGCGGATTCCAGTCAGGTTCTGGGTGCATGGCGAATGTCCTTCTCGTGCAGAGTTACTCAGCGTGGACGTGCCCTGGAATGACCTCGTGGCGCTTGACTCGTGGCGTATCAGTGGCGACCTGTCCACGGCGGGCGGCACCTCATGGTGAGACTACCGGTGCGTCGATCCCCATCCGCGCCCACCGTCACTCGGCAGGCTTCCGTCCCCTTGTGGCCATCACAGCCCGAAGGTAGCTTCATGCACCTCAGTCTTCGTCTGCGATCATTTCCAAGACGTCGGACCGGGTGATGGATATCGACCGCCCCGTTCCCACCGTGATTGCCCCCTTGGTCGCTAAGCTCTTCAGCGCACGACTGAGGCTCTCGGGTGTGGTGTCGAGCAGGGAAGCGACGTCCTTCTTAGCAAGCGGCAGGGTAATGGGGGCTGTGGGACCACTGCGAACGCGAGGCAGCTCAAGGAGGTAGCGAGCGATGCGGCTTTCGACGCCCCGCGTGGTGACAGCGTTGAGGCGATCCTCGGTCTCGGAGAGTCGCTCCACGACCGTTGCCAACATGCGCAGCCCGATCTCCGGATGATCGCCGATGAGGGCGGCCAAGTCGTCGTGGTGGAAGACGCAGAGCCTGGCGTCTCCCAAGGCGACCGCGCGGTCCTCTGGCTCTCGCCCGTTCAACACTGCGGCCTCGCCCGTGAACTCGCCAGGGCCAAGGACGCGGATGAGTTGCTCCGAGCCGTCTGCCGACAAGCGGGAGATCTTGAGCCGCCCCGTGTGCACAACGATGAGCTGCGCGTCAAAGCCGGGTTGGGAGGCCACCTCGCCTTCCGCTAGGTGCAGCGGGCGCGCCACCCCAGCCACGCGCTCTTGGTCGGGTGCGGAGAGCCCGGCAAAGATGGGGACCCGCATGACGCATGTGTCAGCCATGGTCTGAGTTTACTGACGCACGGATTCCGGACGAAGGTCCCCACCTACGCAACCGTAGGTTAGGCGTACAGTAGGTCATGGTTCCCGAGCGCTAAGGCTTTCGCAGGGCGGGGAATGCGCACGGGACCGGGACGTCATGATGCGTGACGTCTCGCCCAAAAGTACGTCACCCCGATTGGCGGTTGCTCGTGAACACCCTGGCTTCACTTTGGGACGCCGCGCGCCCCTCCTCGGTACCCCGTGACATCGAGGTCCCGCACGAGAGCCTTGTGGAGGGACTCGATAGGGCAGCCGCGTCATGGCCAGACCACATCGCGATCGATTTCTTGGGCGCGACGACAACGTACGCGCAACTCGCCAAGGACGTATCGCGTGCCGCAGGGTTCCTGTACGAACGCGGAGTCCGCAAGGGCGATCGCGTCGCCATCGCCTTGCCAAACTGCACCACTCATATCGTGACGTTCAACGCGGTATTGCGGCTGGGCGCGATCGTGGTGAGTATCAATCCCACACTCGCGGCTCAAGGTATCTCGAGTCAGCTGGAGGATTCTGGCGCGACGGTGTTCATTGCGTGGGACAAGACGCTTGAGCGCGTCGTGGCCGAAGAGGGAGTGCCGTCCTACGCATCGTTCCCCGTCGATCTATCCGCCGACTTGCCAGCGACCAAGCGCCTCGCATTGCGCCTGCCGGTGTCCAAGGCGCGCACGTTGCGCGGCCAAATGACCACCACCGCGCTGTCTGACCGCCCGCGCTGGCACAGGATCGTCGCGGATGCCACGCCGCTAGACGCCACAGTTGAGGGCCCCGCTCCCGAGGACATCGCCGCATTCCTCTATACGGGCGGCACGACGGGGACCCCCAAGGCCGCCATGCTCTCGCACCGCAACATTGTCGCCAACACCGTGCAGAGCGCAGCATGGACCGCCGCCACGCCTGCCACCGAGGTCATCTACGGGATCTTGCCGTTCTTTCACGCCTTTGGCATGATGCTCGGACTTTCTTACCCCGTGCGCATCGGCGCCACGCTCGTCGTCTTCCCGCAGTTCACGCCTGACCTCTTTCTTGCCGCACAAAAGCGCAGGCCAGGAACGTTCCTCCCTGCCGTGCCGCCGATGCTTGACCGGATCGCCGAGGCGGCGGAGAGCAAGGGCGCGGATATCACCAGTTTCACCGTGGCGCTCTCGGGTTCGATGGCGCTGTCCGCAAAGACCGCCGCTCGGTGGGAGCGGCTCACGGGAGGCCTAGTCATCGAGGGATACGGGCTCACAGAGACGTCTCCCGTTGCCGTGGGTAACCCTCTGACGTCCGCGCGCAGGCCCGGCACGTTGGGCATCCCGTACCCGAGCACCGAGATCAGGGTGGTCGACCAAGAGGATCCGTCCCGGGACGTACCGCGCGGGGAGTCGGGTGAGCTTCTGATCAGGGGGCCACAAGTCTTCTCTGGCTATTGGAACCTCCCTGAGGAAACGGAAGCTCAATTTCTTCCCGACGGCTGGCTGCGCACAGGGGATGTGGTGCAGATAGGCGACGACGGGTTTGTCGTCTTGGTCGACCGCATCAAGGAGCTCATTGTCTCGGGAGGCTTCAAGGTCTATCCCTCTCAGGTCGAGGAACACGTGCGGCGTATGCCGGGCGTGAGCGACGTCGCCATTGTGGGCTTGCCGCATGGTGAACTAGGCGAGTCGGTCTTTGCGGCGATCGTCATGGAAGACGATCACGAGGAGGTTGGTCTCGAGGCCGTGCGCGCGTGGTGTGCCGAGCGTTTTGGAAAGTACGCACTCCCGCGCGGAGTGGTCATTATGCAGGTACTTCCGCGCTCCCAGCTTGGAAAAGTACTCCGTCGAGTCGTGCGTCTAGACCTCATGCACCAGGCCCCCTGATCCCAGTACGGTCACAATCCCGCAGGGTGGTTGACGCGAGACTCGCAGTGGCTCCACAATGCGTGTGACGATGCGCGTCGGCTGGATAAGTCGGCGCGCATTGTTGTTGGCGGCATCGCCCGCGGGGCACGCAGGCTGCTGAGCGCGGCGTGGCAGTCGATCTGTCCGGAATGCGGTGGTTACGGTTGAGCCGTGTCGGACTATATTTCGCGCGCCCTTGTTGGCGACGCGCTCGAGGAGTGGCGCGAACTCTTGCGCGCCCGCTCGACGGTCTCGCCGCTTCGCAACCTCACGTCTACCCAGGCGCCACTCATCGATCTTGAGAAGGCTCACCCCTCGGGGCTAGCTCCGCTCTTCGCGGGGCGGCCGACTCTTCTCTCGACACTGATGCGCGATCGCGACGCGTTTCACGCGGCCGCATGGCGCGGGGGGCTCATCCTCGATGAGGTCGAGGGAGTCATGGCTGCGACGGGCACGTGGACAGCGGCGCTCGTGGTCGGTACGGCCTCGTGGGGGG
>SWCB01000911.1_pt1 | contig 22980 bp, 17 predicted proteins | sample 4692901 | NCBI WGS metagenome assembly SWCB01 (sample SAMN10267276, study PRJNA491770) | bioreactor metagenome | isolation source: DHS bioreactor inoculated with subseafloor sediment | place: Japan: off Shimokita Peninsula | collected 2006-08 | reverse complement strand
GGCCTGGATTGAGTCGCCGGCCTACGAGGAACTCTGGGGCGCCATGGCGCGTGTCATCGCCCGCCCCGCCGCCTCGCAGGATTCGGAACTCACGGCACAATTCGAGGGCGATTCGCTGCGGCTGCGTCTTGATGCCGCCGACCGCGAAGGCGATCCCCTCGACCTGCTGACCGTCCCTGGCTCCGTCTACACGCCAAGCGGGGAGCGCCTGGAGGTCAGCCTGGACCAGACCGGCCCCGGGGCCTACGAAGCAATCGTGCCGGCCAAGGAGGCGGGGAACTACGTGATCGCCCTCGCTCCCCGCCGGGGATCGACCCCCCTGCCGCCGATTGTCGCGGGGGCCGGGCGCAGCACCGGCCCGGAGTACGCGGCGCTTGAGGCGAACCTGTCGCTCTTGCAGCAAGCTGCGGAGTCGACCGGCGGGAGGCTGCTGGATCTTGAGCATCCCGAGGACGCGAGGCTCTTCGCGGACGAGCTGCGCCGCACGGTCCAGGCCCGCGAGCCGATCTGGCTGACGCTCGCCTGGTGGTGCCTGCCGCTGCTCCTGCTCGATGTGGCCACCCGCCGCATCGCCTGGGATCGCTACGTCAGCAAAGCTGCGGCAGTCGAATTCGCTCGACAGGCGGCGGAATCCGTGCGCTCTCGTGGTGAGGAGGCCGCCAGCACGCTCGGAGCCCTGCGTTCCCGCTCTCAACCCGAGGCGAGCGACGGGGCGGACGAGACCAGTCCACCCAAGCTGGTCGGGGACGGCGGCAAGATGAAACCGATTCGCGTGCGCCGAGCGGAAATGGAGCAGGAGTCGTCACGCAGGCCGTCCGCCAAGGAGATCCGGGAGGCGATGCAGAGCCTGGGCGTGCAGCAGCCGGATCCCGATGCCGGCACTAGCGTCCCTGAGCGTCAGGAGGAGGCGGGGGAGCCGGCAACGCCGACGACCTCCGGTCTTCTCGCCGCCAAGAGACGGGCTCAAGAACGCTTGCGGGGGTCGGGTGAGGAGACCGACGCGACCGAGTGATGAGGCCTTCTCGGACGACCTGTGGAACCCCTCCGATCCCCCGTATCCGGTGGCTTTCGCCGGCCATGCCGCACCAGCCAGTGGTTACAATGCGCGAGGCGTCGCGCGAGCCGCGGATTGTCCGGGCCCGGCGACAACTGGTAGGTGAGCGTTCCGTCCTGGCTTCGCAGGATTGTTTTTTTAGGAGAAGCGGGAAACGAGCCATGCCTGACTACACCGTCACGACCACGCGCTACCAGAACCTCACCACCCAGAACCTCACGACGCTGCAGAGCTACATTCTCGCCGAGGAGCAAACCTACGGCGGCACCGGCGACTTCAGCTGGATCATCTCCGGCATCTCCCTCGCCAGCCGCGCCATCGCCGACAAGGTCCGCCGGGCCCGCATCGATGATGTCATCGGGGCGCTCGAAAGCGACAACGTCCACGGCGAGACGCAACAGAAACTCGACATCATCGCCAACGAGTTCATCATGCGCTGCCTGGGCGAACGAGCCGACATCGGCGTGCTTGCCTCCGAGGAAGGTGAGACGCCGACGATCATTCGCACCCGCTCGGAGGGCGGCAAGTATTGCGTCCTTTTTGATCCGCTCGACGGCTCTTCCAACATCGATGTCGGCGTCGGCGTGGGCACCATCTTCAGCATCCTCCGCAACGAGAAGGAAGTCTTCAGCGACCCCGAGGAACTCATCCTGCAGCGCGGCACCAAGCAGGTCGCCGCCGGCTACATTCTCTACGGCTCCTCGGTGATCTTCGTCCTCACCACCGGGCATGGCGTCGACATGTTCGTCCTGGACACGAACCTGGGCACCTTCGTGCAGGTCGCCAGCAAGATCAACATGCCGGCGGCCAACAAGACGTACTCCATCAACGAAGCCTATTACGACAAGTTTCCTGAAGAATACAAGAACTACCTGCACTGGGCCCACGAGAACGGCTACTCCGGCCGCTACATCGGCTCGATGGTCGCCGACGTACACCGCACCCTGCTCAAGGGCGGCGTCTTCCTCTATCCCCCCACGGGCGTGCACCGCAAGGGCAAGCTTCGCCTCATGTACGAAGCAAATCCCATGGGCTTCATCATGGAGCAGGCCGGCGGCCTCGCCTACGCCGACACAAAGCGGATCATGGAGATCGAGCCGGAAGCCTTGCACCAGCGCTGCAGCGTCATCATGGGCAGTAAGGATGAAGTCGAACGCGTCCTCGGCTTTCTCAAGGGCGCGTGACCGAGCTCTGACCGGACCTTGACCCGGAGGGCGAAGGCTCAATGGGCCCGCGAACGAATCCTATTCGCCGAAGAGGTTCGTCTGGGCGAACATGCCCTTGTCCTCGAAGTACTTCAGGGCCTCCTCCACCGAGGCGAAGATCTGCGTCGCCGTCTCGGTGATGAAGGGGCTGGGCGATTTCTTCGGCTTCCAAACGACGTAGACTTCCTTCGTGTGCTCGAACGCGTGCTGCAGCTCCCGCTCCACGCCGGACGACAACCCCGGCATGCCGCCCGGCAGCTCCGGGATCAGCGAGCAGATCATGTCCGACTGGTCGATCAGCTTGAAGTCTCGCATGTAGATTTGGCCGTCGATGTCGCCGGCGATGTCCATGACCTCGCGCACGGTGATTCGCATCGGCTCGACGGATCCCGCCGGGGCGCCGTAGGGTACGAAGTCGAGAAAGTCCTTGCCCTGGCGCGTCGCCTCGAGCGCTTGCTCCAGCAGCAGCTTCTCATCCACATCGCCCGGGTCGAAGGCGACAAAGTACTTGGCCAGCTCCGCCCGGAAGTGGTCGATCTCCGCCTGCACATCGGGCAGGCCCACCACGTGCGTCATGGGGAAGCTGGGATACACCTTGCGCATCTCCGGCCGGCAGACTAGGCGGAAGAGCGTCTGCTCGGTCGTCTGGAATCGGCCGCGGCTGAGGATGTAGAACTCCGCCCCGGCTGCCTGGGCCATGAGTTCCGTCGCCAGGATCTCCTCCTCGCGCCAGACCATGCAGTCCTTCATCGTCGCATCGATCTCGTGCTCCGCGTGCAGGCGATTGTGCACCACCTCGATGTTGTCGACGAGGCAGAGGCAGAGGTCGACCTTGAGCTTCTCGATCTGGTCGAAGTCGAAGGCGGGGAAGAGCCCATGCCGCCAGCGGAAGGTGGCATGCGAGTTGACCAGGACGTTCTCCTGGTCGCGGGCGTCGGAGATGATGTCCTTGAACACGGCTCGCCTGAGCGAGTTGAGTCGGCTGAGCGGCAGATCCAGGATCTTGCCGGGACTGACATCCTTGTCCTCGGCGTACATGAGGTCGCCGACGTTGTAGAGGTGGACAGTCTCGCCCTGCCCGCCGGCGAAATCCATCGCCCGTGAGAGGTACTCGCGTTTGTCCATGCCGACCTGGCCGGTGATGATTGCACGCATGGGGGATCTCGGAAGGGACTGAGGGACGGAGGGACTGAGGGACCAAGTGGGTTTGGCCCCGAAGCGCAGCGGAGGGGGGCGTTCGTTGGCTGCTCACCACACAACGCCCCAACCGCAGTCAACGAGTTTACCCGACGCTGGATGGTCCCGCCCTGGGAGCCGCTGGCGCGGGAATCCCCCCCTGCTATCATGCCCGCATGAGCACGCATCAGCCGCCCAAGCCGGATGGACAGCTTTCGCCCGTCGCCATCGCCCAGTTGCTCCAGGAGCAGTTCGGGGAGGCGATTCTCGAGGCCCTGCCCGAGGACAAGCACCCCCGCATCCACGTCGATGCTGCCCATTGGCGGGCCATCGCAGAGTTCCTCCGTCAGGATCGACGGCTGAACTTCGATTGGCTCATGTGCATCACCGCTCTGGACTACGTCGCGGATGAGAAGCTGGCCTGCTGCTATGACCTCATGAGCTACCAGCATCGCCACGATTTTGCGGTCAAGGTGTTTACCAGCCGTGAGGAGCCCTCGATCCCGACCGTTTCCGACCTTTGGCCGGCTGCGGATTGGCACGAGCGGGAGGCCTTCGACCTGATGGGGATCGATTTCCCCGGCCACCCGGACATGCGGCGGATCCTGCTGCCGGACGACTGGGTGGGCCATCCCCTCCGCAAGGACTACGTCTTCCCGCGGGAGTACAAGGGCATCCCCGGCTCGTACGAGATGGACTGGCAGCAGAAGCCCACGTATCCGGGGTAGGCCCCCACGAATCAGCGGCTGATTTGAGACATCCAGGGGGCGATCCATTGACACCAATCCATGTCAAGGCCTGCGGCCTCTGCGGGTTGCTTTCGGTGGGCTGCGAAGGTCTTCTGGGGCGGGGCTGGGCTGGGGGCATGAGGATCCTAGAATGGAGCTGGGCAGGGCGAAGCCTGGGCCTCTTGGCCGCAACAAGCCGCCTCGCGCGACGTTATGCCCTTGGATCCGGGGTCGAGCCGATAGAACCGACACGCGCTGCCGCCCTCGGGCTCCCAGCCGCTGACAGGAATGCCCCACACACCGCCTTTCGAGAGGTGATGCCCGCCATGTTCGCCCGCACTCGCCGTTCGCTCTCCCGCCCCGCCCATCTTCGGGCTGTCGATTCGCCCCGCCGTATTGCCGGCCTGGTGCAGCGCGCCGGGAGCGGCCAGCCGCCCGTCCTGGAACAGTTGGAGGAGCGGCGTCTGCTCGCCTCGGTGCTGGTCGTCTCCAACGCCACCCTGATCGAGGACGGCGAGACGCTGGCCCGGGAGTTCGGCTACGAGCAGCTTGGCGAGTCGGCCCGCTCGCACGAGTTCGTCATCGCCAACGTCGGGGCGGACCCGTTTGATCTGAGCGACCTGCAGGTGCCGGCTGGGTACCGCATCACCCAGGACATCGCCGACACCACCATCGAGTCGGGGGGCACGACGACCTTCCGTGTCTCGCTCGATCCCAACAGCACCGCCGGCGAGAAGTCGGGCGACATTCTCTTCCTGGCCTCGGACAACGACGGCACGACGACTTTCAACTTCGCGGTGGAGGGGACGCTGACCTCAGCAGGCGGGCCGCGTGTGGTTGGCTTTGCCCCGGACATCACGGGCGGCTTCTGGGCGGACTTCGACGAAGCGCTGGATGCGGACTCGGTGGGCACCGACTCGGTTCGGTCCTACACGGCTGGGCCTGATGGCGAGCTCAACACGGAAGACGACCAGCTGATCACGGGTACGGTCGACTATCTTGCCGACCGCCGGCAGATTCGCTTCATCCCGGACGATGCGGTGACGGCGGACTATCGGGTTGAACTGCTGGGATCCGGCGCCAACGTGGTGACGGCCCTGGGCGGGGAGATCATCGACGGAGAGTACTTCGCGGGTCTGCCCAGCGGCAACGGCACGCCCGGCGGCAGCTTTCAGGCGCGCGTCGATGTGAGCAACCGCACCGATGTGGCTCGCTTCGACACGGTGCTGGGCGTGATCGATGTGCTATTGACCCCGGATGTGACTCCCATCACTGTCGACAATTTCTACAGCTACGCGGATGACGGCGACTGGGACATGAGCTTCATGCACCGGTCGGTCGCCAGTTTCATCATTCAGGGCGGCGGGTACTTCTTCGACAACGGCGTTGTCGGCGAGATCGACTCCCACGGGAAGATTCAGAATGAGTACCAGCAAGGCGTCACCACCAACACGCGCGGCACGATCGCCATGGCCAAGCTCGGCGGTCAGCCGAACTCCGCTACCAACGAGTGGTTCTTCAACCTGGCTGACAACAGTGACAACCTCGATTCTCAGAACGGCGGCTTCACGACGTTTGGCACCATCACCAGCGCCGCAGGACTCGAGGTCATGGACCACATTGCCTCGCTCGACACCGTGAACGCTGGAGGCGACAACCCCGACAGTCCTTTCAAGACTCTGCCGCTTCGTGACCTCGAGGCGGTGATCGACAATGACAACCTGGTCGTGATGAATCGCATCTCCTCACTGGTCGACTACGAGCCGCTCGTGCAGGGCTCGGTCTGGGAGGTCGTGCTTGAGGATGGCAACGAGACCCCCGTCGATGCCGTCGACTTCGGCAACCTGGCGGCGGGCGCATTCGCCGATCAGGATCTGCTGATCCTCAACCGAGGTACGGAGACCGTCACGATCACGGTCGCGGACGGCCTTGCTGCTCCCTTCACGATCACGCCGACCAACGGCGCGGGCGATCAGGATGACTGGGTGCTCGAGCCCGGCGGCTTTATGAGCGTCACGATCACCTACTCGCCCACCGCCAGCGGCATCTACAGCGACCAACTGACCATCTCCGCGCCGGGCTCCGACCCGACCTCGTTCACCATCGATCTGGATGGGACCGCGCTTCCCGACCGGCCCAACAGCGTAAACTTGAACCCGGCCTCGGACACCGGCCTCTCAAACACCGACGACCTCACCAAGCTCAACAACTCCAGCCAGGCCTCGCGCCTTGGCTTCCTGGTCAGCGGGGTGGAGGCGGGCGCGACGGTCACGCTCTATGCCAACGACGTCGTCATCGGTTCGGCCGTCGTACCCGATGGCAGCGACAGCCTGACGGTGGTGACGGACGGGGTGACGGTGCTGCTCGACGGCACGTTCTCGATCACGGCCGTGCAGACCAGGGACGGGGCGGACTCGCTCGCCAGCCCGCCGCTCACGCTGACGGTGGACACCGCCGCCCCGACGCTTTCGGGCGCTGACGACGCCTCGGTGACACAGGGCAGTCCCTTCACCACGGATCTGGGTAGCGACGATGAGGATGCGGAACTCGACCCGGTCTACGCCCTCACGGTCGGTCCGGACGATGCGACGATCAACGCCGACACGGGCGTCGTTTCCTGGTCGCCAATCGGCACGGATGTGGGTGAGAACGACTTCACGGTGACGGTGACGGATGTGGCGGGCAACACGACGACGAGCGATTTCGTCGTCACGGTCCTGCCGCTGGCCCCGGCGACCGCCGATCTCGCTTCCGCTGCCGACACGGGGACGTCGAACCTTGACAACATCACCAATCGCAACAACAACGGCGACCTGAAGGTGATGGCCTTCCGGGTGGACGAAGTGATCGAAGGCGCTGCGGTTCGGATCTACGCCGGAGCGACGCTCGTTGCCGAGGGCGTGGTGCCCGCCGGCGCCGATTCGATCTTCCTGGTCAGCAACGGCACGGCAGCGCTCGCCGACGGCGTGTACCAGATCGTGGCGACGCAGTCGATCCACGGCTTCACTTCCAACGGCTCAACCGCCCTGTCGATCGAGGTCGACGCCACAGGGCCGATCCTCGAATCGGTCGACAGTTTCTCGCACAGCGCCGGCCAGCCCCTGAGCGTCAACCTCGAAACGGATGATGAGGACAACGGGGCATCCGTGGTCTACAGCTTGGTTTCGGCCCCAGCGGGGGCGACGGTCAATCCGGAGACGGGCGTCATCTCCTGGACACCGCTCGACAGCCAGATCGGCACGCAACACTTCGTCACCTCTGCCACCGATGTCGCCGGCAACGTGGCCCAGGAGGAGTTCGATGTCGAGGTCATGAGTACGATCCTTGACGAAGGCGGGCTCACCTTCAACAGCAATCTCTCCGGCAAGGGCAGCGAACAACGCTTCCTGGTGCAGCCGACTTTGACCGGGGCGTTCCTCGTCACCATGGATGACGTCGACCCGGCCGCCAAGATCGACATCTACAACCAGGCGACGGGCGTGAAGATCGCCAAGCCGGGCAAGACGAACGCCGGCAAGGGGCTCGCGGCCACGACGGTGTTTGAGGGAACGGCGGGCGTCACCTACGAGGTCGTCGTCAAGCCCAAGGGCAACGTCAGCGGCGACTTCACGCTGGATGTCGCCTACGACCCGGACGGCCGGGCCCAGGACGCCGTTGTTATCCCCGAGGAGCTTGTTGACCTCGGCGACGAGGGCACGGCCCTGCGGTTCGAAGCGTCCGGCACGATCGACGAACTGCTGGACCGCGACTTCCTTACCTTCACGCCCACGACCGGTGGCGACGCCGCCTTCGCCTTTACGGCTGCGGACGGGCTGGAAGGCGAGATGGTCGTCTACACATTGAGCGGCGGGACGCTCACGAAGGTCAAGAAACTCACCGACAAGACCGGCAGCGGCGTCGGCTTTACGACCACGCTTACCGCGGGCGTGCAGTACGTCGTCCAGATCGCCTCCAGCAAGGGACGCAGCATCGGCTCTTACGACATTGTGGTCGAGGTCGACAGCAACTCGAGCATCGCTTCGCCCGCACCCCTGGGCGAATTCACCGACGCCATGAGCATCAGCGGCGAACTGCTGCACAAGCAGGACGACGACTGGTTCAGCTTCACGCCGACCGCTTCCGGGGCGCTCTTGTACGACATGACCGCCGAGGCTGGCATGAAGATGAAGCTCACCTTCGTCGACGCCGCAACTGGCGCCAGGCTCAGCCAAAGCAGCGGTAAGGCCGGCAGCCTGCCCTACGGACGCTTCGAGGTCACCGCCGGTCGGGAAGTGCGTGTCCTCGCTGAGGCGAAGGGCAACTCGAGCGGCGATTACACCATCAATCTCGAGATGGACGATCTGGGAGCCGCCGCCTCAGCGGCACCCTTGGTGCTGACCGAGACGACGATGGGTTCCGAGCTTGACGGCATGCTGGCGGCGGTCGACGGCGAGATCTCCTCCAACCTCGATCGCGACTTCTACTCCTTCACCGCGCCGGCCGGCTTCGACTCTGGGCTCTTCACGGTGAGCGCCACCTCTGGCGATCTCGTCGCCAATGTGACGCTCTACGCCAACGAGGGCGGCACGCTGCGGCAGGTTCGCAAGGCCAAGGCGAAGGCCGGCAGCGCCCAGATCCGAGCCGATCTCAGCGCCGGGACGGAGTACTTCTTCGTCGTTGAATCGCTCGGCGGCAAGAGCACCGGTGACTACAGCCTCGCTGTCGAACTCGATGGCAACAATGCGCTTGCCAATGCTGACAGCCTTGGCGAGATCGGCGCTGACGCCACGACCGTGACCGGCGAGATTCTCGACAAGGGCGATGTCGACGTCTTCCAGTTCACCGCCAGCGCCGATGGCGTCTTGACGCTGGACAACTTCGTCGGCGGCGGGACCGTTCGGCCGAAGATCACCGTCTACTCCGCCGCCGGGGACAAGCTCGCCAGCAAGTCCGGCACGACCGACAGCCTCGACGCGCTGACGGTCGAGGTGGTTGCCGGCCAGACGTACTACCTGGAGATTGTCACCAAGGGCAACAACCCGGGTACCTACAGCCTCGACCTGCAACTTGGCTGATTCGGCGGTGCTACACTGCCGCCATGGCGAAGAAGACTACGAAGAAGCCGGGCGCGAAGAAGTCGGGCAAGAAGACCACCAAGAAGTCTGGCGCAGCCGAGTCGAAGCTGCCGGACATTCCTTTTGAGTTGCCCAAGCGTACGGCGGCCGAGAAACGACGTGCCGGCGCTCTCTATGCGGCTCTCTGTGAGCGGTACCCCGATGCAAAGTGCGCTCTCGACTATCGCACGCCGCACGAACTGCTCATCGCCACGATTCTGAGCGCCCAATCGACGGATGTGGGCGTGAACAAGGCGACGCCGGGCCTGTTCCAGGCCTTCCCCACCCCGGCGGATTATGTTAAATCGGGAATGACCCCGGAGAAGATCCAGCCGCTCGTCCAGACCATTGGCCTCTTTCGCAACAAATCCAAGGCCATCTACCACGCCATGAAGGACATCGTGGAGACGTTTGAGGGCGAGGTGCCCCGCACCATGGACGAACTGCTGACGCTTCGCGGCGTCGCGCGCAAGACGGCCAACGTCGTCCTGGGCAACGCCTTTGACATCAACGTCGGCGTCGTCGTCGACACCCACGTACAGCGCCTCGCCGTCCGCTTCGGGCTCGTGGACGAGGGCATGACCACCACGATGCTCGAACGCCACCTCATGGCGCTCTTCCCCCGTGACACCTGGTGCAACCTCTCGCACGTCCTCATCCTGCACGGCAGGCAAGTCTGCAAGGCCCGCGGCGCGCTCTGCGCTGAAGACGCCATCTGCAAGAAGTACTGCGCCAACGCCAAGGTGTGATTGCTACTCCCCGGGCAGTCGCTGCAGCGCCTCATCGGACCCCGCCAGGATCAGAACATCGTCAGCGAGCAATTCCATCTCCGGCATGGGGAACTCCACCTGCCGCTCGATGGTCTTGGCCTCTGCCTCGCCCGCTTCATCCGCAGTGATCTTGGTCGCCACGCGTTTGATTGCCACAATGTTCACCCGGTGGTCCCGCCGCACGTCAAGCTCGCGCAGCTTCTTCCCCGCCCAGGAACGGGGCGTCGGCATCTGCACCAGTCCAAAGCCCGGCGACAACTCCCGATGCTCCACGATGAAGGGCGACAGCAAGAGATGCATCCAGCGATCCGCTGACTCGTCTTCGGGATTCGCCACCGCGTCAGCGCCGATGCGCTTGAGGATCTCCGCCTGCATGGCGTTGGCGGCGCGACTGATGACTTTCTTGACGCCCATGGTCTTGAGCAGCACGGTCGCCAGCGAATTGATCTCGAAGTTGTGTCCGATGCCGACCACCGCCGCTTCCACGCGATTGATGCCTTGGGCGCGCAGGGCCTGCTCATCGGTCGCATCCAGCACCAGCGCCAGGGCCACGCGATCGCGCAGGGCGTCCACCTTCTCACGCCTCGTGTCAATGGCGATGATCTCCGCCCCGGCTTGCGAGAGGTTGATCGCCAGCCGCGAGCCGAATCGACCGAGTCCGATGATTGCGTATCGTTCCATGCGGGATCCTCTGCTTGCCAATCGCGGTTCGGCCGCGCCTATCCAACCACCACGCCTTCTTCCGGGAACTCGTATCGGGCGGGCGGCTTCTGTCGCACCAGGAGTGCCGCCAGGAGCGCCAGGGGCCCCAGCCTGCCGGCGAACATGGCGAGCATGAGGACGACGCGCCCGGCACTGCTCAGAGTCGGCGTGACATCGAGCGACAAGCCGACCGTCGAGCAGGCGCTGACCGCTTCAAAGGTGAATGCCGCCTCCGCCTTGCCTTCCGTGAAGCGCAGGAGGGTAATGACCAGGGCCACACTCAGGAAGCCAAGCGTCACCAACGTCGCCGCCCGTTGCACGCTGACCGGCGGCAGGCACCTGCCCAGCGCCTCGGGTCCGGGCCGCTGCCGCAGCGTCGACCAGACGAGCAGGACCAGCACCGCCAGGGTGATGGTCTTGACGCCGCCGGCGGTCGAGCCGGGCGAGCCACCGACGAACATGAGCAGGATGGTGACGAAGCGCGAGGAAGGCGCCAGTTCCTCCATGGGCATGGCGTTGAAGCCCGCCGTCCGAGCCGTGACCGAGAGGAAGCTGGCGTCAAGCAATCGCTGCCCGGGGGTCAGGTCGTCGGGCGTGACTGCCGTTACCGCCGAATCCGCACTACCGCTGTCGCTCCCGGTTTGCCCCACGAGGATCGCGCCCGTGCCCAGCAGGTACAGCCCCAGCGTTGTCAACAAGACGAGCTTCGTGTGCAAGGACAACCGGCGCTGCGGGCCGCGCTCCCAGCGCGGCGCCCGGCGCAGAACCCGCCAGAGCCGAGGCCAGAGCACCTCGTGCAGGTTCATGAGCACCGGGAAGCCAAGGCCGCCCAGCACGATGAGCGGCGCGATGACCGCGTGCGTCTCCACGCTCCACCGGCGCCCGGCGAGCGAGTCGCTGAAGACCGCGAAGCCGGCGTTGCAGAAAGCGGAGATGGACATGAACGTAGCTGTGAAAAGACGCTCCGGCCAAGCCGCTCCCTCCGGTAGCAGATCGAGCAGGCAGAGCGCCCCCACCGCTTCGATCAGGACGGTGCTGATGACGATGAAACGCACCAGCCGGCGCACCACGATCGGGCTGGCCTGGTCCTGGGCCGCCGCGCCTCCCACCGTTCCCAGGATTCGCAGATTCAGCGTTCGCCCGGTGAGCAGCACCACGAACGCCGCATAGGTCACGATGCCCAGGCCTCCAAGCTGAATCAGGGCCAGGATGACGACCTGTCCGAAGCGAGTGAACTCCGTGGCGGTGTCGCGGACGATAAGCCCCGTCACGCAGACGGCAGAGGTGGAGGTGAAGATCGCATCGAGCCAGGTCAGCTCCGAGCCCGCCGGCACCGCGATGGGCAGCTTCAGCGCCGCCGCCCCCAGGAAGATGAGCCCCGCGAAGCCGGCGACGAAGAGCAGGCTCTTGCTCTGCACGCGTTCCATGAGTTCCAGGTACAGCCGCAGCAGGATGAGCAGCGTCCAGGCGCAGAAGAGAGCCGCCAAGCCGCCGGGCGCGATCCAGCCGGCCGTCCAGGTCAGGAGGGCTGCGCTCGTCTCGGGGAGGAAGATCAGCGCGGTTCGCCAGCCGCCCCGCGCCAGCGCCTCTCCGATGGCCCAGACCAGGAGCGACGTGGCTGCCAGACCCATCAAGACGGCCAGCGGAATCGTCTGGGCAACCGGATCGCGAGCTCCCTGTTCGAGGATGGCCAGCGTCGTCGCCGCTGTGAGCAGCGCCAGCCGGGCATACAGCCTCCCCCGCCGTTCCGGCGAGTCGTTCCGCAACCGCAAGTCGCTGTCCGCCCTCATGTCTCAGACCTTACCCACTGACGCGCCGATCATCGACTCAGGGCCCCGGGGCCTCAGACGATCGCCTGTCCCGGCAGGAGCGGCGGCATGGGGCAGTCGAGCGTATCCGCCACGGCCCGCAAGAGCTCCGCCTCGCTCACCGTGACCTCCCGATCCGACACGACGCAGAGGGCGCAGGCGCGAATCAGCAACTGCTTGAGCTTCGGCGCTACGGCGACGAGCTGATCCAGCGCCTGATCAAGCTCCGGCAGCCCGACTTGGGCCCGATCCCGCATGGTCAGGCCGGGGACGCCGAGTTCCCGCGCCGCTCCTGCGAACGCCCGCTGCGCCTCAGCCGGGTCCTGCGTGCCCACGAATGCCAGCGTCGTCAGCAACGTCGCGCAGGGCTCCTGCAGGCGAGTCAACGAGTAGTGATGCACCCGCCGCGGAGCCTGGCCCTCGAACTGCGGCGCCAGGTGCTTGCGCAGAATCCGCCGCAGCGACCATTCGAAGAGGTCGATCTTCCGATCGGCCCGGGCCAGGACCTCGACGTTGTCCATGAAGGTGCGGTATTGGGTGTGTGAGAGCCGACGCAGAGACGGCATCGCCATGTCGAGCAGCGTCAGCCGCAGCTTGCTGTCGAGCGCCTCCACGTCGGGCAACAGGCGTTCCGTGAGGTGCCGCACCGCCTCATCGGCGTGGGTCGCTAGCCGCTCGATCTGCCGAGCGCGTGCTTCCGACTCGCGGTCGAAGAGCAGGCCGTAGATGACCGCCCGCGCCCCGTAGGTCTCGCGGGCAGCGTCCTTGATCGGCTCGGGGATGGCGGCGATGAGTTCGCGGGCGTGCTCGACATGCTCCTCGGTGGGATTACCGATCTGGGAGAGCAAGCTGTTGCGTGGGGCAGGAGTCTTCGCCGGTGCGGAGCCGCTGACCGCCCCGGCCATGGCTAGGCCCGCCAAGGCTTCGGCTCGCGCTGCTCGTTGCTGCTCCTGCTCGCGGCGGCTCGGGGCCGGTCCGTCCTTCGCGTGCTCGACCTGCTTCGGATAGGTGCCGTCCCAGCCGGGGTCGACGCGCGAGATTCGCTTGTGCAGGGGCGGGTGGGTGGCGAAGAGCGAGGTGAGGCCCAGGCTCACGCCCTCGCCGAAGAACATGTGCGAGGCCTGCGGGGCATTGGGGTGAATGATCTTGGAGCCGCGCGAGTAGCCGCCGATCTTCTTGAGCGCCCCGCCGATGCTGTCGGGGTCCCGGGTGAACTGCACCGCGGAGGCGTCCGCCAGGTACTCACGCTGGCGACTGACCGCCGCCTTGATGAGGCTGCCAAAGAAGCTGCCGATGAAACCCACCGCCATCAGGCCGATCGCGAGGCCGAGGATGGGCAGCGCTCCGCCCTTCTTGTCCGAGGAACTGGAGCGACGATATCCCGCGCCCGAGTAGAACATCACCCGCATGACGTAGTAGCCGATGATGCCGATGATGAGGATGCCGTGCAGCACGCCGATCAGCCGGATATTCAGGCGCATGTCGCCGTTGAAGATGTGGCTGAATTCGTGGGCGATGACGCCCTGCAACTCGCTGCGTGACAATCGCTCGGCGCAGCCGCGGGTGACGCCGATCACGGCGTCGTTAGGCGAATAGCCGGCGGCGAAGGCGTTGATCCCGCCCTCCTTATCGAGCAGGAAGACCGGTGGCACCGGCGTCCCTGAGGCGATCGCCATCTCCTCGACGACGTTGAGCACCTTGCGCTCGACGGGATCGCGCGAGCTGTGGGTGAGGGGCCTGCCGCCCAGCGATTCGGCGACGATATGCCCGCCCGCCTTCAGTTGCATGACCTTGTAGGCGCTGCCGCCTCCGACGATGAGCAGCGTGAACAGAGCCACGATGGCCACCAGCGTCAGGTGCATCTCCAGAGGGATCTCGTCCCAGTTGCCGGTCTTGAATTGACCCTGCGAGTAGCCGAACGCACCCAGGGCCAGCAGGTAGAGGGCCGCGATGATGCCCAGCACCGCCAGGATGAAGAAGAGGACGAGCAGGCCGGAGCGTTTGCGGGCCTGGTCCTGGTGCTCAAAGAAGTTCATCGCCATGTTTCTGCTCGCTCCCGCAGCGAAGGCCCCATGGGCGAGGCCGACCTCAAGTGGCAGACGATGCGACGCTCAGATCTCGCTTCAGAACGACACCTTGGGGGCCTTCTTGGCTTCTTCGCTCTCGACCTCGAACGGTTCGGCAGGTCGACCGTGACCCAGCATGCCAGCGAAGAGTTTCGGCGGGAATAGCTCCTGGAAAATGTTGTACACCATGACCGCGTCGTTGTACGCCTGGCGCGAAAAGGCGACCTTGTTCTCCGTGGTCGTCAGTTCCTCGCTGAGCTGCATCATGTTCTGGTTGGCCTTGAGGTCGGGGTAGGCTTCCATGACGGCGAAGAGGCGGCCGAGTGCTCCGCCGAGCGCGCCTTCAGCGCTGCCGAGCTGCGCCATGGCGCCTGGATCGCCAGGCGTCGCCGCCGCGGCTTTCAGACCGGCCATTGCTTGGTTGCGAGCGCTGATGACGGCTTCCAGCGTCTCCCGCTCATGGGCCATGTAGCCCTTGGCCGTCTCCACAAGGTTCGGGATCAGGTCGTAGCGCCGTTGCAGTTGCACATCGATCTGGGCGAAGGCGTTCTGGTAGCGACCCTGCAGACGTACGAATCTGTTGTAGACGTACATCAGGTAGAGCGCGATCACGATGATCACGACGATCACGACAATGGCGATGATCCAGTTGGCACTGAGCATGCTTGCATCCTCCCGTTGGGCGACGCCGCCGACCGTTTCCGCCGGGCGCGGCCGAGTCGCTGGGCACGATCATACCGCCTGGCTGTCAACGTGCAGCGCAGGAGGGCACCTCAGAGGATAGCCCGGGCCCCACGCCCGCAGGTGTCCCAAACCCCCCGACGTGAGACCAGTGCAGGTCGCGCCTCAGAAAATAGGGACAGTTCCCATTTTCTGAAAAATAGGAACTGTCCCTATTTCTCCTATTTCTCGGTTGCAGGTCTGACGGTGTCGTGGTGCTGCTCAGGTTCCCTTCGTCGGGGAGTAGAAGACCGGCGAGCCGACGGCGGCATCGGCGGTCGCCCGACCCAGATCCACCTGGACGGTGCCTTCCGCCTCCGCCACGGCGGCGTCGACGTAGGCCATGGCGATGGGCATCTCCAGCATGGGGCTGGCGCAGCCGCTCGTCACCACGCCGACCACGGCGTCGCCCTGCATCACTTCCATGCCTTGGCGTGGCGTCCGCTTGCCTTCCAGTCGCAGGCCGACGAGCTTGCGCTTGGGGCCTTCCGCGGCGATCTTCTTCAGGGCCTCCATGCCGATGTAGGGCTCGCCGGAGTCGCCCTTGTTCACCGCCACGGCGAAGTTCAGGCCGGCAGAGAGCGGATCGAAGTCCTCGGTGAGTTCGTGCCCGTAGAGCGGCATGCCCGCCTCCAGCCGCAGCGTGTCGCGAGCGCCCAGGCCGCAGGGCCCGAACTCCTCGGCGAGTTCGCCGGCGTCCTCGGCTTCCTTGAGCAGCATGCTGGAGGCCTGCCCGGCCATCTTCGCGGGCAGGATGATCTCCACGCCGTCCTCGCCTGTGTAGCCGGTTCGACTCACCATGATCTTGAAGACGACCAGATTCTTCTCAGTGAAGCGGTAGCGCTTGAGGCCAGGGATCTCCTCCGAGACCCGGCCGATCAGTTCCATGACCTTCGGCCCCTGCACGGCCAGCATCGCCGTCTCCAGCGTCTGGTCCTTGAGCTTGAGCTTGAGTCCCTCGGCGGCAATGACCCGCTCATGGTGGTCAACGCCTCTAATCGGCTTGGAGGCGTTGACCACCAGCCCGTACCGGTCTTCGTCGTAGCAGTAGACGAGCACATCGTCATGCACGCCGCCACGCTCGTTGCACATGAGCGAGTAGCGCACCATGCCCGGCTTCATGCTGTTGATCTTGCGGGTGCAGACCCGGCTGAGCAGCTTGCAGGCGTCGCGTCCCTTGAGCGAGAAGCGACCCATGTGGGAGACGTCGAAGAGGCCCCCGGCCTGGCGCACGCGCTTGTGCTCATCGATGATCGAGCCGTAGTTGATGGGCATTTCCCAGCCGGCGAAATCGACGAACTTGGCCCCCTGGTCGACGTGGAACTTGTGGAATGGGCTGCGCTGCACGGCGTGCCTCCTTGGCTCGCTGAGATGGGATCAACCGAGCCGCTCCGAGAGGAACGGACAATCCTCCCAGCGTATCGACTCCCCGTCGGTGACGCTATGCATCGAGTCCCTGCGGACGCCCCAGGCCGCTAGTCGAGTGGCCGGTTGTCAATCAGCCGCAAGTCACGCAGACGGACCGCGATCAACCCCCGGGCCGGCCTGTCGAACGCCTGCATGGGCAGCAGCGTGGCGGCGTCGCGCACCACGGCGTAGTCGATGTCCAGATCGTGCTCACGCAGCACCTGCCGCATCGACTCCTCCACCCGCGCGGGGTCGCCTTTCGGCTGGGCCCGACGCAGGGCTCGGCTCAAGCCCAGCGCCTGCTCACGATCCTCCGGGCGGAGATAGGCGTTTCGACTGCTCAGCGCCAGTCCGTCCGTCTCCCGTACAGTTGGCTGGCCGTCGATGGTGATGCCGAGGCCCAGTGTCTCGACCATCTCGCGAATGACCAGGAGCTGCTGGTAGTCCTTCTCACCGAACACGGCGACGCTCGGCTGGACCAGCTCGAAGAGCCGGCGGACGACGCTGCACACGCCGTGGAAGAACTGAGGCCGATGCCGGTCCTCAAGCTGGGGCTCGCAGGCGACGCGGGGCAGGGGATCGAATCGATGGGGCTGGCCCTCCGGGTAGATCACTTGGGCGCTGGGGACGAAGACGAATCTCCCCCCGGCGGCTTCGATCGCGGCGACATCCGCATCGAGGGAACGCGGGTAGGTCTCGAAGTCCTCCCCGGGAGCGAATTGGGTGGGGTTGACGAAGATGCTCACGCAGACAGGCAGGCCCCCTGCAACCCGGGCGGCGTGCTCGATCAGTGCCGTATGGCCGGCGTGCAAGGCGCCCATCGTGGGCACGAAGACGCAGCCGGCGGCGGGGGTGAGTTCCGAAGGCGTGGTGAGCACCTGCATGCCAAGAGCCTCGCGAGAGGGGCCCTCGCCGTCAACCAATACAAGCCCCCGGAGCGACCGAATCCAGACAGAGGCGAACGCTATACTGACATCGTGTCCAACGCCCCCGCTGCAAGCGCCCCAATCTTCGTCGTGATTCCGACGCACACGACCCGGCACCTGGCCCCGACGATCGTGGCCATCGCCAACCAATCGCACCGGCCGGATGCGGTCGTCGTCGCGTGCGATTGCATCAGCAGCGAGATCGAGGACCTGGTGAGCCACTGGGCCAATCGCCTGGAACTGCCTCTCCTCTATTGCTGTCGACCGCATCAGAACGAGGCACGGCTGAACCAGGTGCGCAACAACGGCTTTCGGGCCCTCGATGCGGCCGGTCTGCTGACGCTCGACATCGACAAACGTACGCCGGTCCATCCGGAAGCGCGGGTGATCGTGCTGGACGGCGACACCGTTCTCTCGCCCACGGCGGTGGCGCGGCACTTGCAGACAGGGCAGGGCGTTGACCTGGTCATTCCCTACCGCGTCGACCTGACACCGGAGAGGACCGCCGCTTTCACCCCGGACTCGATTCTCTCCGGCGAGGCCGACCCCGAGCCGACCGAAGCGGACCTGAAGCTGCTGGAGAAACGCCACCGCCGCTACGTCCGCCAGCTCTGGTTCAAGGGGCTGGGGCTGGAGAAAGCCCACAAGCCGAAGATCATCGGCGGGCATCACTCCGTGCGGGTCGGGCGCTACCTGGAGGTCAACGGCTACGACGAGCGCTACATCGGCTACGGCTTCGACGACGACGACCTGGCGAAACGCATCTACCAGTCGGGGGGCACGGCGGTCGTGGCGGTACGCGACATCATCGCCTTCCACCTGTATCACCCCTCCAGGAAGCCGGAGCGGATGGCGCGAACCGCGGCATACCGGCGCTTCCGAGACCGCACGCTCCCGGCCAGTTGCGAACGGGGCTTCCGCTACCCGGTGGAGCAGGACGAGGTGGAGCTCAAGTGCTTTGGCTCGAAAGCGACTTTGCCGGGTTGAAGCACTTGACTAGGGCGTGCGGGGTTGCTATCTTAGAATGATTCTAAAGAGCAGTGGTGATCGTGCCGATCGGACCGGTAGTACGCAACGAAGAGGCGCTCGGGATCATGCCCGCAAAGACCCCCATCTATCTGGATAATGCCGCCACGACTCGCGTCGACCCACGCGTGCTCGAGGCGATGCTTCCCTTCTTCACCGAGACCTACGGCAACTCCGCCAGCCGAAACCACCAGTACGGGTGGGTCGCTGAGGAAGCCGTGGACAAGGCGCGCCAGCAGGCTGCAGATCTCATTGGCGCTTCGCCCAAGGAGATCATCTGGACCAGTGGCGCCACCGAGTCGAACAACCTCGCCATCAAGGGCGCTGCCGAGATGTTCCAGAAGGCCCCCGCCGGCAGCGAGAGCCGCGGCCACATCATCGCCTCCGTCATCGAGCACAAGGCGGTGCTCGATCCCTGCAAGCGATTGCAGAAGCAGGGATTCGATGTGACCTTCCTGCATCCGCCGGCGGACGGCGTCATCACGGCCGCCCAGGTCGAAGAAGCGATGCGTGAAGACACCATCCTCGTCACGCTCATGTGGGCGAACAACGAGATCGGCACGTTCAACGACATCCCCGACATCGGCAAGCTCTGTCACGAGCGTGGCATCATCCTCCATACCGACGCCACGCAGTGGGTTGGCAAGATGCCCACCGATGTCAACGCCGACAACATTGATCTGCTCAGTTGGTCGGGCCACAAGATCTACGGTCCCAAGGGCGTCGGAGCGTTGTACGTTCGCCGGCGCAAGCCCCGCGTGCGTCTGGTTGCGCAGCAGGATGGCGGCGGGCATGAGCGCGGCTTTCGCAGCGGCACGCTCAACGTCCCCGGTATTGTGGGCTTCGGCGCTGCTTGCGAGCTTTGCCAGCAGGAGATGGATCAGGAGCGCGAGCGTTTGCTTAGGCTGCGTCGCAAGCTCGAGGACTCGCTCAGCGCCAACCTCGAAGCCATCCAGGTGAACGGCCACGCCGACAAGCGCCTGCCGCATCTCAGCAACATCAGCTTCGGCTATGTCGAGGGCGAGTCCATGATGATGGCCATCAAGGATGTCGCCTGCTCCTCGGGCTCGGCCTGCACCAGCGCCAGCCTGGAGCCCAGCTACGTGCTCAAGGGCCTCGGCGTGGGCGACGACCTGGCACACTCCAGCCTGCGTCTCAGCCTGGGGCGCTTCAACACGGAAGATGAAGTCGATCTGGCCATCGAGCAGATCACCACCGCCGTCAACAAGCTTCGTGAGCTCAGCCCGCTCTACGACATGGCGATGGAAGGCATCGACATCAGCAAGATCGAGTGGGACGCCCACTGACCAACCCGCACCCGACCGGTGCGATAGCCCGAAACGAACCACGAGGAAACTCATGGCCTATAGCAACAAAGTCGTTGACCACTACGAGCACCCCCGCAACGTCGGCAACTTCGGCACGACCAAGGAGGTCAAGGGCCGCGAGGACATCGGCGTCGGCCTCGTCGGCGCCCCCGAGTGCGGCGATGTCATGCAGCTCCAGATCAAGGTCAACCAGGACACCGGCGTCATCGAGGACGCCAAGTTCAAGTGTTTCGGCTGCGGTTCGGCGATCGCCTCCAGCTCCCTGGCGACGGAGTGGCTCAAGGGCCGAACCGTTGATGAGGGGCTGGCGATCAAGAACACCGAGATCGTGGAAGAACTGAGCCTGCCGCCGGTGAAGATCCACTGCAGCGTGCTGGCGGAGGACGCGATTCGCTCCGCCATCGCCGACTACAAGCAGAAGAACGGCCTGGAGGCCGACAAGGCACACGCCGAGCACGCTCACTGACCAGTCACAGAAGGCCGCCTCGGCGACCGCGCGTTGCTTCTCAATCGACCCACGCGCCGAACCTTGATTCGGCAAGCCGACACCGGAGTCCACCATGGGCGTCATTCTGACTGAGACCGCCGCTCGCGAAATCAAGACCATCATCGAGCAGCAGGAGTTGAACGCAGAGTCAATCCGCTTGCGCGTCGGCGTCAAGGGCGGCGGCTGCTCCGGGTTTTCCTATCTGCTGGATCTGACCGAGACCCAGCGCGATAGCGATGAGGCATTCTCTGAGCACGGCGTCACGCTCATCTGCGACCCCAAGAGCTACCTCTACCTGAACGGCACCACCATAGATTTCCGAGAGGAGATCATGGGTCGCGGCTTCGTCTTCAACAACCCCAACGCCACCAGTACCTGTGGCTGCGGATCCAGCTTCGGGGCCTGACGCCAAGGGCGCTACACGAAAATCAGGGATGAATAGGGACGGGATGACCGACCGCCGATCCGTCGGCGGTCTTGTCATGCGCCCCCTGCTGATGCTGGCCGCGTCGTGTAGCATGCGCTACGTTCCTGGAGGCGCATCGTGCTTGAATTCCTGTGGCCCAGCTTCGTTCCCCCTGCCCTGGGGCTTGCCAAGCGCCAGCGAAAGCGCATCCACAGCCGGGCTTGGCGCCTGTGGTGGGAAGATCGACGCAACCTGCTGCTCTACGGGTCGGCGATCGCGCTCTACCTGCTGGCGGCGAACTTCGTCGTCACGCCGGTGGCGGAGCAGCTTGGCTCCTACGTAGGGCTACCCTCGTTCACGATCAAGCTTGTCAGGGCTGGGAGCGCGGTCGCGTTCCCCATCGCCTACTTCGTGCTGCTGGGGGCGGTGCTGCAACGGCTGCGCTTCGCGCCCTGCGTCTACCGGGCCCTGCGCGAGCGCGGCCACGATGTCTGCGGCCGCTGCGGCTACCTGCTGCAAGGATTGGCCCGGGAGACGCCCCGCTGCCCCGAATGCGGCGCGGCTCGAGGCGATCTCCCGGTCGCCGGCCCGCCTCGCTGAGAATTGCGCCTACGATCTCACACACGACCACGCAGCCAGGAGAAGATGCATGCACACTCGACGCCGATTCTGCCAATCACTCGCGGTCGGGACGGTCACCCTCACGCCGCTGGCTCGCGCCTTGGCAGCGTTGGCGGAGGAGGGGCGGTTCGAGATCATCGCCCTGCAGCCGGGCTTCACCGCCATTCTCGGCGAGGGCGGCAACTCGCTGCTCGTCGAGACCAAGGAAGGCGCGATCCTCATCGACGCCAAGCTCCCGGTCAGCGGCCCCGCCCTGCTGCGACTTTGCGAAGAGACGACCGGCAAGCCTCCGAAGCTGCTCATCAACACCCACCACCACGGCGACCACACGGGCGGCAACCACGCCTTCAAGGGCATCAGCCGTATTGTCGCCCATACCAACTGCGCCCCGCGCGTGGAAGCGCAGTTGGCGACGTACACGGCCCGCGCCGAGCGCGTGATTGCGTCGGCGGACTCAACGGACGAACTGCGCTCCGATGCTCGCACGGCTCTGGCGAGCATTGAGAAGCACGGGGCCGACGCTTTCGCCGCCGATGAACTCGTGAGCGGCGAGAAGAACCGGCTTGACCTGACGATCGGAGAGGTGCCGCTGCGCCTGCAGCGGTTCGGCAACGGCCACACCGACAACGATCTGGTCGTGCACTTCCCCGAGGCCAACCTGGTGCACACGGGCGATCTGGTCTTCAACGGCAGGCACCCCTACATGGACCCGCCCGCCGGGGCCGAAGCGAAGGGCTGGCAGGCGAGCGCCCGCCGGACACTCGAACTGTGCGATGGCAAGACGACGGTGATCCCGGGGCACGGCTCAGTCGGCAAGGCAGCGATCCTGGAAGCGCAGATCGAATACTTCGCCGCCCTGCAGGCCACTGTCAAGGAGGCCATCACGGGCGGTCTGTCACGCGAGGAGACGTCAAAGCTCTCGGTCGAGACCACCGCTGATCTCGAGTGGGGCGACATGCTCGAGCGCAACCTCGGGATCGTCTACGACGAACTAAATGGCTGACCGCCTGGTCCGGCGGGGTGCCAGCTGTCATGCTAGTGGCGGAGGCCACCTTCCCCCTGGCAGCCCAACCCCGTTGCCCGGAGTGCGGACTCACTATCGTCACGTAGGCCATCTCTGGGGTGAAGTCGTGCCAATGCGGGGCGGGGGCGTGCTGACCGCCTTGCCCCAATTGCGGGCGGCGTGGTAGCTTACCGGTTCCGTCGTTTCATCCCCCAGGCCAATTCTCAAGCCGGTGGAGCCACACACATGAGCGATGTGCCCAACCCGCACGATTCCGCAGGTCCGGTCGACCCACAGGACGCGGAATTCGACATCGACACCTACCAGATCGCCCCGACCCTCGAAGAGCTGCCCCCGCTGCCGGAGGACGCGACGCCCGAGGAGAAGGATCACTTCTGGTACACCCACATCTATCGAGGTGAGCGTGTGCCGCAGTTGACCCTGCGGGCGGTGC
>SWCB01004596.1_pt1 | contig 23004 bp, 25 predicted proteins | sample 4692901 | NCBI WGS metagenome assembly SWCB01 (sample SAMN10267276, study PRJNA491770) | bioreactor metagenome | isolation source: DHS bioreactor inoculated with subseafloor sediment | place: Japan: off Shimokita Peninsula | collected 2006-08 | reverse complement strand
CATTTCTTTTTATTATTTAACGTGTCAACTTTAGAGGTATCATATCATTATTTAATCAGTGATGCCTATTTTTATTAAGAAAAACATGTTTGCCAATAAAATGATACTTTGTAAACCATAAATAACAATTAATAAGATCCACTGAACATCTAATTTAAACATGGGTGAGCTTGCGCCAAACTGTGTTAATAAAATCAGTATAGGGACAAACAAAAAGATTGAAAAAACAATAAATAATGCGCCTATAATCTGATAAAGCGTTTCAAATCCTCTTTGAGTTAACGCATAAATCATTCTTAAATGATATAAGTGATAGATAAGCATAAGTGCATATCCTATCCAAAATAAGTTCATAAACCCATGTTCACTAGATATAAACTGTTCATCAAGTCTAGAATAAGGATAAAGGCTTATATATCCTATACCCACTAAAATGATGCCAGTGACTAAAGCAAAATACATGAGATATGCTTTTTTCATAGAACCACTCCTTAAGATTTTAATATGTGTTCATATAAGTCTTCATATTGGCTTGCCATTCTTGATACAGAATATCTAATATGCATTGCTTGTTGAATCATATTATCAAAATCTTCTTGGTTATTATGATAAAGATCAAGTGCTTGATCAATAGCCTCTCTTAAATCATCTTTATGATAGTTTTTAAAAGTAAAGCCAACTCCAACACCACTAAATTTATTATAAGGAGTTACAGTATCTTTTAATCCTCCTGTTTCTCTTACAATCGGAAGTGCACCATATTTCATTGCGATCATATGGTTTAACCCACAAGGCTCAAATAAACTTGGTAGTAAGAATAAATCACTTGATGCATATATTTTTTGTTCTAAAGCAACATCAAAGCCTTCTTTGTAGTATACATATTCAGGATAACGTTTTTGTAACTTCATAAAATAAGATTCATAAAGTGCATCACCAGAACCGACAACAATTAAATAAAATGCGCCAATTTTCAGATATTCATCTAAAACTTCCATCATGATATCTATCCCTTTTTGACGGGCGAATCTATGGATGAATGAAACAATAGGAATCTGTTCGCTTTCTTTGAGATTTAAGTCTTTGATTAAAGCTCTGCGATTGATTTTTTTACCAATAGAAAAAGTATTTTCATCATATCCTTGATAGATATGCTCATTGTTTTTAGGATTATATAAATCATCATCAAAACCATTTAGAATGCCGTGTAAATCAATCTTTCTTGATTTTAATGGTCCTTCTAATGAAAATCCATAAAATCTAGTTAAGATTTCATCCTTATAGTTTTCAGATACGGTATTGATGGCGTTTGCACGCATGATTCCGCATTTTAAAAAGTTCACTTGATTCATGTGAATGTATGTAAAGTTTTTATGATTGAATAGTTTTTCAACTTCTAAACTATATGCACCTTGTTTTTCTAAGTTATGAATTGAAAGCAAAGTTTTTATGTTCCCAAAATCAGCATTTAAAGGTCTATAAAAAACATCTAGAAAAAATGGCACTAAGCTCGTTTGCCAATCATTTGAATGAATGATATTTGGATAATCTTTAGTTAATTTTACGTATTCTAAAATCGCAAAGTTAAAAAAAGTAAATCTTACGGGATCATCGTCATGACCGTAATATTTAGACTTTGAGTAATAGGTATCGTGACCAACAAAGACATATGTCAAATGATCGTAAGTTGTTTCATAGAAAGTTGCAACTTCCTCATGGGTATCCATCTTGATGGTTGCTTGTCCGATTTTCGTAAAGTTTTCTTTTTGTTGGGCTATTTTTTTGTATAAAGGCGTAATAATTTTGATTTTATGCCCTTTTTTTGATAGTGCTTTTGGTAAAGCATAACTGACGTCTGCTAAGCCCCCAGATTTGCTAAACGGATGTGCTTCACCACTACAAAATAGTATATTCATATGTTATCACCTAAACCAATTATACTTGAGATTCATAAATTAAACAAGATAAGAACTTCATATGATTTTTGTTCTATCAAAAGGGTGTAAAAATGTTATAATAACCATGTAAGAAATTTTATAAGGGGATATATATGAAAAGACTTGTTATTGTAGGAACACAATGGGGAGATGAAGGAAAAGGAAAGATAACAGACTACTTAGCTCAAAGTGCTGATGTGGTTTGTAGATATCAAGGCGGAAATAACGCTGGACATACTGTCGTTTTTGATGGGAAGAAGTATAGTTTGCATTTATTGCCATCAGGTATTTTAAATCCAAATATAGAAAATGTTATGGCCAATGGTATGGTGATTAATCCAAAAGCATTTAGTGAAGAGTTAAAGAAAGTTGATCGTTTTAACTTACATATCTCAGATCGTGCACATGTTGTATTACCTTATCATATAGAACTTGATAAAGCATATGAAACCATTAAAAAAGATGTAAAGATTGGAACTACTCATAAAGGGATTGGACCAACTTATACAGATAAAAGTGCTCGTATAGGCATGAGAGTTTCTAGTTTTATTCATGAAGATAAATTTGCTCATGAATTAAAACATTTAATTGAGTTAAAAAATAAAGAACTGATCTCTTATGGTCATGATCCAATCGATTTTGAATCTGTCTATAACGAATATAAAGCATATGCTGAGTTAATGAAACCATATGTTACAGATACATCTTATTTATTAAATCAATATATAGAAACAGATAAAAAAATATTATTTGAAGGTGCACAAGGTGTTATGCTTTGTCTTGATCATGGCACATATCCTTATGTGACATCATCATCACCAACAGCGTCATCAGTACCAGTAAATACAGGAATCGCACCATGGCTTGTTGAAGGTGCGATAGGTGTAACAAAAGCTTATTCAACACGTGTTGGCGAAGGATTTATGCCAACCGAAATAAAAAATAAACTTGCAGATGAAATCAGAGTAAGAGGTAATGAATTTGGAACAACTACAGGTAGACCAAGACGCATTGGATGGCTTGATACTGTTGTTTTAAGACATACCAAACGTGTAAGTGGTTTATCTTATTTAGCAGTTACTTTGCTTGATGTCTTATCAGGTATAGAAGAACTTAAAGTTTGTGTAAGCTATAATCTAGATGGAAAAGAAATTGATTATGTTCCAGCTGATATCGATGATTTCATGAGATGTGAACCAAACTATATCACATTAAAGGGATGGCAAGAAGACATCACTCAAGTCAAAAGTTTTGATGAATTACCTAAAGCAGCACAAGCTTATTTAAAAACACTAAGTGATTTAGTTAAGGTTGATATTGCAATCTTCTCTGTAGGACCAGATCGTAATCAAACGATATTAGTTAAAGACATATTTTAAAAGGAGTTTCCTATGATTGAAAGATATCGAAGAAAAGAAATGAAGCTTATTTGGAATGATAAGCATAAATTTAATGCCTATTTAAAAGTAGAACTTGCTGCGAGTTACGCTTGGATGAAGCTTGGTCTTTTTGATGAAGCAACTTATCAGAAGTTATCAAAAGCTACATTTAAAGTAAGTGATATATTAGAGATAGAAAAAGCAACTAAACATGATGTGATTGCTTTTACACAAGCAGTTAAGAAATCTTTAGATGAAGAAAAGAAATATCTACATTATGGATTAACATCAACAGATGTTGTTGATAGTGCTTATGGTGTTTTATTAAAACAAGCAAATAAAATCATAAAAAAAGATATTCTTATGTTTATGGATGTTTTAAAAGAAAAAGCTTATTTGTACAAAGATACACCAATTATGGGTAGAACGCATGGTATGCATGCTGAAATCACAAGTTTTGGATTAAAATTTGCTTTATGGTATGAAGATTTTAAACGTCTATATCAAGGGTTTATCGAAGCTTCTAAATTAGTTGAAGTTTGTAAGATTAGTGGAGCAGTTGGTAATTATGCTGCTAACACACCAGAACTTGAAAAAATCGCAAGTAAAAAACTTGGACTTAAAGCATCTAATATTTCAACGCAAACGCTACAAAGAGATCGACATGCAAGATACATTCATCAACTTGCACTAATTGCTGCAGAAATTGAGAAAATAGCTGTTGAGATTAGACATTTATCAAGAAGTGAAGTTAGAGAAGTTAGTGAATATTTTGATAAAAATCAAAAAGGATCATCTGCAATGCCACATAAGAAAAATCCAATCAGCAGTGAAAATGTTTCTGGACTTTCAAGAATCCTTAAAGGACATGTCACAGCAAGTATGGATAACATAGCTTTATGGCATGAAAGAGATATTTCACATTCATCGGTTGAACGCATCATTTTAGTCGATTCAACTACTTTAGTTGACTATATGCTCAATCGATATAAAGATACATTAGATAAGCTTATTGTTTATCCAGAAAACATGATGAAAAACATCAATTTAACAAATGGAAGTATCCATGCACAACATGTTTTACATCATTTAATTGATCAAGGATTAGATAGAGATAAAGCATATGATATCATCCAACAATTGGCATATCAATCCATCGATCATAATCAATCATTTAAATCATTAATCTTGGATGATGAGCGCTTAAAAAATTATATTCAAAAAGAAGATATCAACCGCATGTTTGACGTGAAAACTTACCTTAAACACGTGGATGTTATCTTTGATAAAGTTTTTTCATAAAAGTTTAGTTCAAATGATGAAAATATGCTCTATTTTCATTGATAAACCATAGGTTTTATGCTATAATGGTAATAGTCGAATTTAGGAGGACATGACATGGCAGACAAATATACAAAAGTACAACCAAAAGTACATCCATTTACAATTTCCGCAATCATAGGCTTTATCGTCATTGTAGTTGCGTTAATTATTGTTTTACAACCATCAGAAAAACAAGTGATTTATAATCAATATGAATTATATGCTACTAATGATTTTACTGAGGATCATCCATTTACAAAAGTAGAATACAAGTCAACATTATTTAAAAAAGGTTTAGATAAGATTATTCCAGAAGAAGAATTAGTATTGGTATTTATTGGTGCTCCAAGTTGCACATCTTGTCAAGCACATATTGGTGCATTCCAAAAATACTATGAAGAGTTGAATTTCTCTGAGTATGTTGATGAAATCAAATATTATGATCCATCATTAAACCCAACACAATTTGAAAATTTTATGGCGGCTTATGAAGGTGTTGAAGGAACTACACCACAACTGATCGTATTCCAAAATGGTGAAATATTATATCAATTTGAAGTGGTAAGTGCTGAAGACACACAATTATTAAATCGTAGTGTTAGAGATTTCTACGAAGCAGTTATTGATTTATTAGATGCATAATAAAAAGCACTCATGTGCTTTTTTTTAACAAGGATGTGTATGTATGATTGAAATGATTAAAAAGAATATTAAAACAAAAATTAAATCTATCCATGGTATCGAAGACTTAATTGTTGAAGAACCTAAAAGAGGCGTTGCTGATCTAGCGATCCCACTTTTCAGTTTAGCAAAACTATGGAAGATGAATCCAAAGATGGTTTTTGATAAAATCCAGGAAGATGTTTATGTAGAACATGTATCACATGTTGAATTTACCAATGGATTTTTAAACATCTATTTAGAAAGAAAAAACCTATCTAAAACAATCTTAAAGAATATTTTTGAAAAACAAGAACACTATGGTGATCAAATTTTAGAGAAAAAAGAAACAGTTGTTATGGATTATTCTTCACCAAATATTGCAAAAAGCTTTGGTGTTGGACACTTACGTTCAACGATGATAGGAAACTCTATCAACCTGATTCATAAAAAACTAGGATATGACACTGTCGCTGTTAATCATCTAGGAGATTGGGGTACCCAGTTCGGTAAAATGATTGTTGCTTATCAAAAATGGGGCAACAAAGCAGAGTTAGAGAAAAATCCAATTGCAGAAATGCAAAAATTATATGTGAAATTTCACGATGAAGAAAAAAATGATGATACTTTAGAACAACAAGCTCGTGATGTATTTAAAGCTCTTGAAGAAGGCGATGAAACATACACAAAACTTTGGCAGTGGTTTAAAGAAGAATCGTTAAAAGAGTTTATGGATATGTATGAACTTTTAAATGTGTCATTTGATTCATTTGCTGGCGAGTCATTTTACAATGATAAAATGCAAGATGCTGTAAAAGAACTGGAATCAAAAGATCTACTTAAAATTGATGATGGTGCAACCATCGTTGATTTAGGAGAAGACATGCCACCAGCGCTAGTGAAAAGAACTGATGGAGCGACTTTATATATCACTAGAGATTTAGCTGCTATTTTATATCGTCATCGTCATTATGGAGCTAACAAGCTTTTATATGTTGTTGGTAATGAACAACAACTCCACTTTAGACAACTTAAAAAACTTACAGACCTTATGGGTTATGATTTTGATATCGAGCACATTAATTTTGGGTTAGTTCTTATTGATGGTAAGAAAATGTCAACACGTGGTGGTAAGTTTAAACGACTAGAAGAAGTTATTAAACAAGCAATTGAACTTGCAAAAGAAGCTATAATGAGTAAAAATCCTAATTTAAAAAATCAAGACGAAGTCGCGAAGAATGTTGCGATTGGCGCAATCATCTACAATGACTTGAAAAATGAAAGACATTTAGATGTAGATTTTAATTTAGAAAACATGCTTAAGTTTGAAGGACAAACTGGACCATATCTTCAATACAGTAGTGTTCGTATTGAATCTATTTTAAAAGGATATGACATTGAACTAGAAAAACTTGATGCATCTGTCTATGAACAAGATCATTATTTCGAGATTATTAAACAACTAGCACAATTTCCAAATGTGTTGCATCGTGCAAAAGATACATATGCACCAAGTGTGATTTCTAAATATATTATGAGTCTTGCCCAAAGTTTTAATAGTTTTTATGGTAAAGAAAGAATTGCTGTTGAAGATCAAAGCATCTTACAAGCAAATTTAGTTTTCGCAAGATCGATTCAAATCGTCTTAAATGAGGGTCTAAGATTATTAGGCATTAAGGCATTAAAAGAAATGTAAAAAGTATTGAAAATATAAAAATAAAATGTTATCATAAGTTTGCTGTATTTAGCAAACTTAATAACCCCCGCGTGATGAAATTGGTAGACGTGCCAGACTCAAAATCTGGTGGATGAATAATCCGTGCTGGTTCGAGCCCGGCCGCGGGGACCATTAATTTTAATGATAGATGCTCTTATGAGTGTCTTTTTTTTAAGTTTGGTTGACGTGCCAGACTCAAAATCCAGTGGATGTATTATTCTTAATTATTTTTTTAAAAAAAGTGAAAAAATTATGAACTGATGAGCATAAAAAAAAGCATCCGCAGATGCTTTTAGTAATCATAATCTTCAGTTTTATATGTTTTTAACAAGGCTTCAATGTCAACATCTTGCTCTTCATCAACACCTTCAACTTCAAAACCATTGATATTATAAAACTCTTTAATAAATGCTTTAGTACCTTTTAAATTAAATATCTGATCGCCAGTAATTGTATTCATGAAGCGTTTAACTTCCTCTTGGACTTTAGGATCTAGTTCTTTATGATCCAGTCTGACTCTATTTTTTTCATCAACTAATCTTAAATTACCATAAACCATATCTTTAAATAGACGATGTTTATGTTCTAACGTAGTTTCATGTAGTTTATGTGCCTTCATGATATCAAATAGACAAGAGACATAAATTGGCATTTTAGGAATAAATACACTAGCTTTAGATACGATAGCTTTACTAGATGATACTAAAGCTTCACCATCATATTTTTCCTTGAGTCTTTCATTTAAAAGACGTGCCTTTTCTTCTAAATCCTTTTTCGCAAAACCGAGTGTACCGTGACGATATATTAGATCAGTATTTGGTCCACCAATATACGTATATGATATAGTTTTAAAGTTTTTAGCTAATGCATCATTTTGATCGAAAAAATCAATCCAATCGTACCAATCACTACCACCCATGACGAAAACGGTATCTTTGATGTCTTGTTCAGAAGCTTCATCTAAACTTAGATCAAGTACCTCCATGGATTTTAAATCAATGGTTTGACCTAAAGCTTTTTGCCCAACAGGTTTAATTTGAGATTTAACAATGTCTCCTGTTTCAGGGTTTGGTCTAGCACCAGATGCAAGTGAATAAATGATTAAATCAAGTTTTCCAAAAGTCTCTTTGACATAAGTTAATACTTTTTGTTTTAGCTCATCACCAAATGCATTACCATTAAAATCTTTATGAATACGTCCAGTTTCTTTAGCATAATGTTCAAAGAATATATTGTTCCAATAACCAGCAGTACCAGTTTTATTACCTTTAGGCTCATTTTCAAAAGATACATTTACCGTATTAGAACCACCTTTAAAAGCCAAGCTTAATCTTGAAGCAAGTCCATAACCTGATGAACCACCTATAATTAAAACATTACGAGGCCCTTGATAAGATTCAAAAGTTTTCACTTCATTCACATAGGTTTCCATCATTTTTTTGATACCGATTGGATGTGAGTTTGTAAAAAAGTTACTTCGAATTGAGGGTTTAATAATCATGTTTTCCACCTTCTTTATAAATTTTCATCTTCTTGTTTTTCTATATATCTAAAATTAATTTCTGAATCTAAATAGCGTTGAAATCTTTTTCTTCTTTGTCTAACTTCATAGCTATCAAAGAAGAATAAGGAGAATGATTCCCATAATAGAAACCAACCACCAATAAAGAATCCTTCTCTAAGAATATTAAAGGTGAGAGAATCTTCATAAAATGAGACCATGATATATGCAAGTGTAATAAATGTAAACGATAATGTAATATACGTTAAGATCTTTCTGTTATTTAAACTTAACTGCTTATTAATAAAATGAATAATCATTTTAAAGTTATTATGGATTGCTGTTTTACTAGATGCTTCTAGTTTTTCATCTTTTTCTTCCAAAGGAATGGCAAAAGACAACTTGACATGTTGTTTCATTGGGATGTCGTATGCTGCTGTTTCAATAAAATCCAATAATTCTGAATCTAAGTCTTTTTTTCTTGTTGGAGATGCATCCCAACCATTAAAAAGCTCGTGATATGTTTCTAAGGAAACTTCAACGACATAGGTTTTATCAGTATCATCATACTTATAAATTTGATTTAAATAACTTTTCTTTTTTGCCATAACTATCTAACTCCTATTTATAATTATACACGATATCCATATAAAAATCTCTGATTTAGAATATATAAGAACTATTTTTTGCTGCCTTTTAAAAATCTATGTTAAAATAATTTTTGAAAGAAGGGATGACATGAAATTGAAACAATTTATCATGACAACACTCAATGGGATGGTTTATGGTTTATTCGCAACTTTAATCATTGGCGTGATTGTTCAACAGTTTGGTGCTTTACTCGGATTAGAAGTTATTGAAGTCAATCTAGCAAATACACTTAAATCATTAATGGGTGTAGGCATCGGTATGGGGATTGCTTTAAGTCTTGAGATGAAGGGTTTAAAAATGGTAGTAGCCTCCATTATGGGTGGTATTGCAACTAGTTTTAAACTTCAGTTTGGTGTAGGTTTAGTATTAGCTACAAATAATGATCCAGTAACAACTTATTTAGTCGTTGTACTTGGCATTCTATTTTTAAATAAAGTATTAATTAAAAGAACACCTATAGATATTTTATTAGTACCTTTATTAGGTTCAGCAGTTGCATTCTTATTAACACTCGGATTAAGTGCACCTATTGGATGGGGACTTGGTGTCATTTCTGATGGTATTGATCAAGCAACACTCATCGCTCCATTTCCAATGACAATTATTATTGCAGTTGTTATGGGGATGTTACTTACAGCACCAATCTCAAGTGCAGCAATCGCAATTGCGATTAACCTTGATGGTATTGCTGGTGGTGCTGCTTTAGTTGGAACTACAGTTCAAATGATTGGTTTTGCTGTACAATCAAGAAAAGATAATAACATTGGTATGGTCTTATCAATTGCTTTCGGAACTTCAATGTTGCAGTTTAAAAATATCTTAAGAAAACCTATGATATGGCTACCTACGATTATCGCATCTGCAATCTTGTCACCAATCATTGTTTTATCATTAAGTACTGAAACGACTCGATTTGGAGCTGGTATGGGTTCATCTGGTCTTGTTGGACAACTCCAAACCCTATATGAAATGAATTATAGTTTAAATGGTTGGTTGTCTGTTATTTTAGCGATTGGATTAGCTGCTGTCCTTGTCTTTATCATTGATATGTTATTTAGAAGATTTAATTTAATCGTTGATGGTGATTTAAAAGTTGGCAATGATATCAATTAATTCTTAAAATTTCCTTAATTTTATGATTTTTGTGATAAAATATATATAAATTATGATTATAAGAAAGTGGTGAAGTCTATGAACAAAAGAGTATACAACTCAACGTTTGGGAAAATTGTTCGTACGTTAGGGTTTTTACTTGTCTTAGTATCTTCTGTATATATTTCAACGTATCTATTACTTCAAAATACAACCCTACCATTTGTAGGCACTTTACTTCCTTATGCTGAAATAGCAGAAGATGTAATTAATTCCTTACCACAAATGATTAGTGAATATGTTGGATTAGCGTTAGTCGTTGGTTTATTAATGATTACTTGGGCAATTAGAAAAGGGATTATATTAAGAGTATTAATTACAGTATTATTATTATTTGGATATTTTGAAAGTGCAATTAATAATTCATCAGCATTAGCTGCAATTACATTAGCACAACCAAGTTGGATAGGATCTATCTTAAATTTAATTGAACCATTTTTCAATCAATTGGTTGCAATGAGCGAGTATGTCGCTCCAGGAGCAATGCTATTGGCACCAATGTTCTTATGGGCACTATTTGCAAATAAAAAACCAGGTAGATTTTCAGTATTTATGCTTAGATTAGGATCAATTACATTATTTTTAGCAATCTTAATGCTAGTTGTTGGTAATTTATTCTTATCATCATTAGCAGCTGAAAACTGGTACTTGACTTTGAGAACGATTTTCTATTTATTAACTTATTTGTTCTTCTTAGTTGGTGGCGTATTTGGTGTCATTGGTTTTTCAAGAAAATAGAGAACAAAAAAGCATTTCAAAACGAAATGCTTTTTTTATGTCTTAATTGATTATAAAATTGAAGAAAAGCCTTTAAGTATAACTTGTAAGAATCGATATATGATATTTGGATGCTTTAAGTTTTTAATATTTTTTGATGATTTAATAAGGTCTTTAAAATGTTTTTTTATATCCTTGATAACTGGATCATTTTTTAAATAAACACTGTTTTCAAAATGCAGGTATAAACTTCGGTAATCGAGATTAACTGTACCGATTAAGGCTTCATTTTGATCAACGACCATCATTTTTGAATGGATGAATCCAGGTTTATATTTATATATATTAATGCCTGCTAAAGACAGTTCTTTTGCATATAATTCAGAGACCATATAAACTATCCGTTTATCTGGAATGTATGGAATGATGATATTAACCTTAACACCAGAGGATACCGCAAACTTTAATGCAGAAGTAAACTCATAGTCTAATATTAGATAGGGAGATGCGATATCTATTGAAGTTGTTGCATTATGGATAAGTTGCATAAAAATATTTTTAGTTGTGTACTCTTTATCAAGAGGTGCATCAAAGAATGGAATGATAATACTTTGTGATGTGAAATTTGGTACATATTTCGGTTTATAATCGATTTGTTTTTGATCTTTGGTATGAAACCTTAGTAGATCCATAAATCCTAAATAGAGCCCATGAACAGCTTCACCTTCTAATTTAATCCCTGCATCTTGCCAATGACCAAATGGATGAATCAAGTTGATGTATTCATCCCCAATATTCATACCACCCGTATAACCTATTTTGCCATCAATTACAACTATTTTTCTATGGTTTCTATAATTCATCTGAAAATTCAAATGAGGCTTCATGGGATTAAAGTTATACGCTTCTATCCCATAAGTTTCTAATGTTTTTGTATATTGGTAAGGTAGACCAGAAGAACCATAATCGTCATAAATTAAAATGACTTTTATACCTTCACTTGCCTTATTTTTTAAGATATCAAGTATATCATCCCATAACTTACCTTTATTAATGATAAAAAACTGCATGTAAATGTATGTTTTAGCGTTAAGCAGTTCTTTTTTTATATCATCAAAAATAGCTTCTCCACTATCAAAGAAAGTGGATTTAGTGTTTTGATAGGCTTGCCAACCGATTTTAGCTAAGTAATTGGATATTTTATCGTGTTCAATGTCTTTATTTCTTTGGACAAAAGCCATGCGATCGAGTTCAATCATATCATATAGTTGTATTCTTTTTTTGGATATGTTTGTATTTTTATAAAATAAATAGAATAAACCACCAAACAGTGGAAAGATCATAATTGGAATAATCCAAGTGAGTTTATATACTGGGTTTTCTTCTTTATAAATCAAGTATGCAACAATAATGATGGTAATAATATAAGATGCTGTATGTACATATTGATATCTCGCTAAAAAGTTAATTGTCACAAAAAAGAACGCAATTTGCGCTAAAAGTAAGAGTAAGATAAAGGTTGTACGACTTAATATAAGACTTAATAAGCGTTTCATCTAGAGCTCCTTAATGAACAGTATTGTTTTTTCCTTTGAGTGTTTTTGACTATAGCGATAACCTTCGATTTCAATAGTATATAGATCATCAATAGAGTCTAATTGATTTTTACATATATGATGGACCATTAGTCCTCTTAATTTTTTCGCTTCCATGGAATGGATACTAAGTTTATCATTTTTTTGTTGATAAAACTCAAGTGTATAGGTCTGATCTAGATCCTTAATGATTTGACCGTATTCGTTTGAAGCTAAATTGATAAAGACATCATTCTTATGTGATTGCTTAAGGTAATCTGTGATTTTAGGTGTCCAATATTTATATAAGTTTTTGATGGTTTTATCTTGCATTTCTAAACGATAGTAAGATATTAAATCTAGTGGTTTTAATAAACCATATAGTCCATCCATAATATAGAGATGATCATTCACAAAACTAATTTCTTTTTCTGATAAAGCATCGGGATTGATATGTTTATATTGATGCCCAAAATAAGTATAAATAGCTGGAGTTGGATTCAAATCAAAATTTTGGTAATACTCGTGTGTTGTTTCAGCAACTTTCAAAGATATTTTCATATGTTTAGCTAAAGTTTTTGCTGACATGCTTTTGAGTTTTGTCAAAAGGGGTAAAGTATCATTTATCATGACTGGATAGCTATCTGAAGATTGAGTTGTTTTTCTAAATGTTTTTGCTGGTGAAATAAATAGTATCATATGCATATCCTTTTTGTTTATTGTTATCTATAATTATACCAAATTTTGTAAAAAAATGTTAGAATGGAAGGTGTCGTTTAAAGGAGGCATCATTTATGGAAAACAGAAAACTGACTATGCTAATGGACTTTTATGAGCTTACCATGGCAAATGGTTATTTTAAAGATCATAAACACCAACAAATTGCTGTTTTTGATGTATTTTTCAGATCGATTCCAGATAAGGGCGGTTATGCGATATTTGCTGGTTTGGAACAGGTTATTGAATACATCCAAAATCTAAAATTTGGTAAAGATGAAATCAAGTATTTAAAATCTAAAAAAATCTTTGACGATGCTTTTTTAACATATTTAGAAAATTTTAAGTTCACCTCTGATGTTTATGCGATGAAAGAAGGAACACCGATTTTCCCTCATGAACCGATTTTAGTTGTTAAAGGACCAATCATTGAGTGTCAACTGATTGAAACAATGATTTTACTTACAATCAATCATCAAAGTTTGATTGCAACGAAATCTGCAAGAATTGTTTATGCAGCGAAGGGTAGATCAGTTATTGAATTTGGTGCAAGACGTGCTCATGGATATGATGCATCCATTTATGGAGCAAGAGCTGCATATATCTCTGGTGTTGTTGGAACATCTAATACGTATGTAGATTTTAAATATAATATACCAGCTTTAGGTACGATGGCACATAGTTATATTCAAAGCTATGATAGTGAGTATGAAGCATTTAAATCATATGCACTTACTTATCCAGATAGTTGTGTCCTATTAGTTGATACGTATAATACATTAAAACAAGGCATTCCAAACGCAATTAAAGTCGCAAAAGAAATCTTACTACCAAAGGGTAAAAGATTAAAAGGAATTCGCCTTGATAGTGGTGACTTAGCATATTTAACCATTGAAGCTAGACGCATGCTTGATGAAGCAGGTTTAGATGATTGTAAGATAACTGTATCTAATTCTCTAGATGAATATTTAATTAAGGAACTGATTCATCAAGGTGCTAGAATCGATACCTTTGGTGTTGGTGAACGTTTAGTTACAGCAAGATCAGAAGCGGTTTTTGGTGGTGTTTTTAAATTATCAGCTGTTGAAAATGATGGCGTTTTAGAACCTAAGATCAAGATTAGTGAAAATGTTCAAAAAACAACAACGCCTGGATTCAAACAAGTCTATCGCTTCTATGATAAAGACTGTATGGCAACTGCCGATGTTATGACACTTTTTGATGAAGAAATTGATGCGTCAAAGCCATATCATCTATTTGATCCAAACTTCCCATGGAAGAGTAAAGAAATCGATAATTATCATGTTAAGGCATTATTAGTTCCTGTTTTTGAAAAAGGAAAACTTGTGTATGATATCCCTTCATTAGAAGATATTAGAGCGCATTTTCAAAAGGAATTTAATGCGTTATGGCCAGCAGTATTAAGACTTGAGAATCCTCATGAATACTATGTGGATCTATCTGAAAAACTCTGGGCATTAAAACAAGACTTAATTAAAAAATATAAAGTTTAGGTTAAAATGGTATTGCCTAGCAATACTATTTTTATGAGTGAGGTATAGAGATATGTTACATATAGTACTATTTGAACCAGAAATCCCACAAAATACTGGTAATATCATGAGAACATGTGTTGCCATTGGGGCAAAATTACATTTGATTGAACCGATGGGTTTTAGACTAGATGAAAAAAGATTAAAAAGAAGTGCACTAGATTATTACGAATATATCGATTACAAGGTTTATAAGAATTATGGAGCTTTTACAAAAGAAAATAAAGGTCGATATTTCTTTTTAACACGATATGGGCAAAAAACATATTCTGAGTTTAATTATAAAGATATTGATGAAGATATCTATTTGATATTTGGTAAAGAATCAACTGGTGTCGATAAAAAGATACTTGCAAGTCATTTAGATAGTTGTTACCGAATACCAACCACTGATAAAGTTAGAAGTTTAAATTTGAGTAATTGTGTTGCCTTAGTTTCTTATGAAGTCTTAAGACAACTTGATTATCCAGACTTAATTAGAACAGAACCTGAAAGTTTAAAAGGTGCGGATTTCTTAAACCAATTCATAGGAGATAAAGACAATGATGAAAGCTAATCATATTCAAACTGTTGGAGAAGAAATCGCAAATGCAGTAAGCCATGGTGTCATGGCAATCTTTGGAATTGTTGCGATGATCTTAATGCTTGTTAAAAGTGATACACCTATTGAGGTGATTTCAGCTGTAATTTTTGGATTTGGGATGATCAATTTATACACGATGTCTACCATTTATCATGCACTCTTTCATAAAAAAGCAAAAAGTGTTTTTCAAAGATTTGATCATTTAAGTATCTATATTCTTATTGGTGCAACTTTTGCACCTGCGCTCTTGCTATTACCAGAACTGCAAGAACCTATTTTTGGTATTGATGGCTTAGGTTTAGGACCAACACTGTTTATTATCCAGTGGATACTTATATTAATTGGTGTTATTTTTAAATCCATTTGGATTAAAAAATTCATGAAACTTCATGTCTTTTTATATCTTGCGATGGGGTGGAGTGCACTGATCTTTATTAGACAACTATTTGCATATCAAGCAGGTGCATTTTGGTTTATTTTTGCTGGTGGTGTGGCTTATAGTATTGGCGTCATATTTTATGCATTACCTAAGATCAAATACTTCCATTTTATATGGCATTTATTCACTGCTTTAGGGACTATATTGCAGTTTTTTGCAATTTATTTATATTTATATTAATAATTAACATGAATATTTGTTCATATACTTGATTATTAAAAAATTTTAGAGTATCATTAACTTATAAGGAGAGATCAAATTATGAAAATTATTGCTGTCAATGCTGGGAGTTCATCATTAAAATTCCAGTTATTAAACATGCCAGAAGAACATGAGATTACATCAGGACTTGTCGAAAGAATCGGATATGACAATGCTGTCTTTACGATTAAAATCGATGGAAAAAAAGTAAAAAAAGAAACACCAGTACCTAATCATAAAGTTGCAGTGGAACTTGTGATTGAAGGGCTTTTAGAACATAAAGTGATTGCATCACTTGATGAAATCAAAGGTGTTGGACACCGTGTTGTTCAAGGTGGAGAATTATTTAAGGATTCAGTTGTAATTACTGATCAAGTTGTAAAAGATATCGAAAGCTTAAATGATTTAGCACCACTGCATAATCCTGCAAATATTACAGGGATTGAAGCTTTTAGAGAATTATTACCAAATGTCATTCAAGTAGCTGTTTTTGATACTACATTTCACCAAACCATGAGAGAAGATGCATATTTATATGCTGCACCTTATGAATGGTATAAAAAATATGGTGTTAGAAAGTATGGATTCCACGGAACTTCTCATCAATATGTAAGTGAAAGAGTTCAAGAACTATTAGGCAACAAGGATGCTAAAATTATCGTTGCTCATCTAGGAAATGGCGCATCACTTTGTGCAGTTGATGGTGGTAAGAGTGTTGATACATCGATGGGTCTTACACCACTTGAAGGTATTCCAATGGGGACTCGTTCAGGAAATATTGATCCAGCTGTATTAATGTTAGTTTCTGAAAAAGAAAATAAGTCATATGAAGAAGTTTTAAATGATTTAAATAAAGCAAGCGGTTATTTAGGAGTATCAGGTATTTCTAATGATAGTAGAGATATTGTTGAAAACATGCTTCAAGGTCACTATAGAGCAACCCTAGCTCATAGAATTCAAATTAAGAGAATTGCTGATTATATTGGTTCTTATTACGTATATATGGGTGGCTTAGATGCAATTTGCTTTACTGCTGGTATTGGAGAAAATGCACCTGAAGTTAGAAAAGATGTTATTAATGCAATTAAAGTATTAGGCATCACACTAGATGAAGAAGAAAATCAAAAACGTGGTGAACGTATGATTTCAACTGCTGATTCTAAAGTGAAAGCATTTATCATTCCAACCAATGAAGAAGTGATGATTGCTAGAGAAGTACTTAGATTAAACAAGTAATAAATAATCATTGCACAAGTCTAACTTGTGCTTTTTTTTATGCTTGTTTTTTCAATTCACAAAGATATAACAAGGCTTTGTATGTTAAAATGAAAGGTAGAGGTAGATAACTATGAACGATTTTATTCATTTAAACGATATCATCAATATTGATATCAAAAAAATAGGGATTAACGGTGAAGGTATAGGTTATTATCAAAAACTAGCTGTTTTTGTGAATTACGCTTTACCAGGAGAAAATGTAGATGTAAGAGTCACAAAAGTTTATAACAATAGAGCTGAAGCTAAGCTCGAAAAGATTCATAAAGAAAGTGTATATCGTGATATACCTTTTTGTCCTGTTTATGAAAAGTGTGGTGGATGTCAACTCCAACATTTAAGATATGAAAGAACATTAGTAGAAAAAAGACAGCTTATTTTAGATAGTTATGACAGGTACATTTCATTTAAAATTCCAAGACATTTAGTCAAAGAAACCATAGGTGCGGATGATCCTAAATACTATAGAAATAAAGCAAGCCTTCCTGTAGAAAACAAAAAGAGAAATGAAATTGGGATGTATCGTTCTGGATCGAATCACTTTGTTGCAATCGATGAATGTCCTGTACAAAGCACAGATATTAATCGCATCTTAAAAACAATTTTAAGATTAATGAATATATTTAAGGTAGATGGGTATGATCCTAAATACAAAAAAGGATATATTAAAAATCTAGTTGTAAGAGTCAGTGAAACTTTAAAAGAAGCTCAAGTGACGTTTATCTTACATAAGGATAGTAAATATTTAGATACGTTAGTCGAAAATTTGGTTAAAGAAGAAACCATGGTTAAATCTGTATTTAAAGTGATTAGTAAACCAACCAAGAAAAACGAGTTTTTTACGGATGAGCCGATTAAACTTTTTGGAAAAGATACGATTAATGCTCAATTAAGTACGTTTACTTTTGATTTAAAACCAGAAGCATTTTTCCAACTCAATAGTCCTCAAGCACATAAGTTTTATATGAAGATGAAAGATTTAGCAGCATTAAAGAAAAATGAGGTTGCGATTGATGCATATGCTGGAGTTGCACCTGTAAGTCATTATATTGCTAAAGATGCAAAGAAGGTTTATGCCATTGAACTTAATGAAAGCTCATGTGAGAGCGCTAGAAAGTCTTTAGAAGTCAATGGTATAGATAACGTCACTATCTTACAAAGTGACTTTAAGCGTGCATTAAGCGGCTTAAAAGAAACACAAATTGATGTGATGTTATTTGATCCACCAAGAACTGGATTAGGAGAAGAGACCATTGATTTGATTTTAAAGGTTAAGCCTAAACGCATTGTTTATGGGTCTTGCAATCCTTCTACACTGGCTAAAGATTTAAATAGTTTATTAAACGATTATGTATTAGTAGAAACAACGCCACTAGATATGTTTCCTTATACATCTTTAGTGGAAAGTGTAAGCTTACTGATTTTAAAAGATAAATAACGGGGGCTATCCATGAAACATAAGATATATTTTGGAGTTAAACTCAATTATAAAATTGTTGTTTTATCTATATTTTTAGTTTTAAGTTTAATACTTGTAACGATTATTAGAGATATTCAAGCACATAATATCTTCATCAATATCGCATTTTATGGACTTATAGTACTTAATGTTTTATGGGTTATAGCGCTTTATGGCCTCTATAAGACTAGAATAGAAATCAGTGAAACAGAAATTCATGCCCCGTTTTATTTGTGGTATCCTAATTTTGAACTTAGTGAAGATAATGTATTTTTCATTAAAACCATGGCATTTAAAGATATGGATACTGTTGAAAAACAGGAAATCTATGACGATAAAAGTCATAAGCATGTTCATTTATTAAAAATAGTGATTAAAGATAAATATGTATTATGCTTACTTTTAGATGGGCATGATCAAGAAGAAGTAATAGATATTGAAAAAATGATTGTCGAACGGACATCTATTTAAGGTTATATCGTCAAGGAGCATCTATGGAATCATTTTTTGCGGATATATATGATTATTTACTCAATCATAAAAAACTACCAAAATGGGTTGCCTGGATTTATATATCCATCTTTTTTGTAGTGATTATATTGATTGGTATTTTTGCTGGATTTAGTGCATTAGATGCTACTGGCATTTTAGGAGCAATCTTTTCATGGTTGGTTTCGTGTGTGTTTGCTTTTTTATGGATATATCAAACACGAAAAATCATTAAATACAAAAAAATAAGTCAACACGATTAATTGTGGTAAGGGGAATAAACATGAAAATTATATCGATAAAAACACATCCAGAATATGAAATAAAAATCATCAATTATTTTAAGAAAGTGTGGTCAACAGAAGCTTCAGAAAAAGTATATGAAGATTCAATTACACACAGTAAAAACGAAGGGTTACCCAATTAGTATTTACTTTTAAATGAAGAAGAAGTTATTGGATGCGTTGGATTAATCACAAATGATTTTATCAGTCGCATGGATTTATATCCATGGCTTGCTGCACTGTATATTGAGCCTGATTATCGAGGACATCATTATAGTGATCTACTGATTAATCAAGTAAAAAAAGATGCGAAAGCTTATGGGTATCAAGCGTTATATTTATGTACAGAGCATCAAGGTTATTATGAAAAATATGGATTTTATGACATTGCTGATGGATATCATCCTTGGGGAGAAACATCAAGGATATATAAGTGTGATCTATAATAAAATAGTGAGGATTATGATGTTAGATAGAAAATTAATCTAGAAATAGAACAAATGATTTATCAAACATATCAAGGAGATAAACATGAAAGAAATCGATAAAATGTTATCAGGGTACTTATATCAAGCAAGTGATGAAACTTTAAGTAAAATGCGTGATAAAGCGAAAAACCTGATGTACGATTATAATTATTTAAGACCATCTGATCATAAACAAAAAGAAGATTTACTAGCAGAATTACTAGGATCTATGGGACATGATGTCTATATGAACCAACCTATATATGTTGATTATGGAAAACATATCTTTATTGGAGATAACTTTTTTTCTAATTACGATTGTACATTTTTAGATGTCGCTAAAATCACCATCGGTAACAATGTCATGTTTGGTCCAAAAGTTTCTTTATTAACCGCAACCCATCCTCTAGATAAAACGGTTAGAAATGAGCAATTTGAATACGGCCTTCCAATAACCATTAAAGATGATGTTTGGATTGGTGGACAAGTTGTTGTTAATCCTGGAGTAACCATAGGTCGTGGTGTTGTTATTGGATCTGGAAGCGTAGTGACAAAAGATTTACCAGATGATACTTTATGCTATGGTAATCCTTGTAAAGTCATTAGAAAACTAACTGAAGAAGATAAAATTTATTGGGAAGATCAAAAACAATTATCGTTAACGATTAAATAAAAGGGGTGTTTTTTAATGATATATATACTTATTGGATTATTTATCATCATGTGGAGTCTTTTTATTTATCATGTGATTAAAGGAAAAAGACTTAAAGGATTTTACTTTAAGGGATTTACAAGTTTTTTATTTATCACAATTTTTATGCACGGTGTTTTTTATGAGCATACGACATTTTTTCCTGAACCAAGATTGATGATTTTTCTAGTTAGTGAAATTAGACTTATTTTGTATATGGGTTTAGGTTTGGTTTTAGGCCTTATTGGTGATTTAATCTTAGAAGTTCAATATTTTTATAAAGACCATAAGTATGAACAAATCTCATTTGGGATGATTGCATTTGGTTTAGGACATATCTTTTATATACTAGCATTATCAAGCTATTATGCATTTAGCTTTTGGGCTTTACTGATTGGTCTAGTGATGGTTATTATAGTATATTTAGGTAGTAAAGTGATGAAAATAAACTTTGAATTACTTGCGCCTATGACTTATATCTATACATTTATTATTTTTACGATGGTAGGTTTATCAGTCATTGTCTATATTAATAATCAAACACAAGCATCACGAGTGTTTATGATTGGGGCACTCTTATTTGGTATTTCTGATTTATTATTAGCGCCGATTTACTTCAAAGCAGAAAAAAGCAAGTTATTTGTTGTGGGTAATTTGCTCACTTATTATTTAGCACAATTACTCATTGCATTATCTATTATATTTTTATAATTATGTCATCTATTTGTCACATAAATTAGTTATGATATAATCAACAGGAGGTTTTATGATGAAAAAAATATTTAGTCTTTTAATGGTTTTGATTTTATCCATATCACTGATATCTATAGATACACATGCAGATATGGGTCCAAAACCTACCGCGGACATCTTAATTGTAGGTATTGATGAACCATTTTATTTTGATGTATTGATTTATGAGAGTGATGATGTTGCACCATTATCAAGTTTAGCACTCACTCAAAATGTAGAATATAATTACTATCAAGATGATTATCCTTCTGATGTCTTAAATGGATACCAAGATGAAGATGGTTTTGTTTCTAGAACGCTTTATAGTAGTATCCCTGCAAGTATTAGACAACTAGATACAGAAAAAAGTGAATTTCATTTAGGATATTTTAGTGCTCCTGTAGAATTTAAAGTTGTGATTGTATTAACAGATGATACAATGATCGTCTCTAAAGTGATTGAAAGACAACTCTTTAATTCACAAATGACTTATGATTTATCTGATGTTGATCTTTCAACTGATCAATTTGGTGTTGGTGTCTTAGAAGAAAATATTCCATATAATGATTACACATTATCATTAATCATCAGAGTGATTATAACTGTTATGGTTGAACTCTTTATATTGTGGTTATTTAAATATCGTACAATAAAGAGTTATAAGCTTGCTGGATTTGTTAATCTAATTACACAAACATTATTATCATTATTTATGGTCATTAGCTTTTACTTTTGGGGATCCATCTTTGGACTTTTCTTTGTCTTGCTCATAGGAGAATTTATCGTATTTATTGCTGAGATTGCAGTTTATGCTATCTATCTAAAAGAACAAAGTCATGGGCGTGCAATCTTATATGGGTTTATTGCAAACCTCGTAACGCTTATTTTAACTATTTTCACTCTAGGATTGTTATAATATACATAAAAGGAGTGTGATCAAGATGGAAGTCACTTCAAAAGATATGAAGGCATTTTTAGAAACTGTTGAAGATAAAAGAAAAGAAGATGTTTTAAAACTTATTGAAATAGGAAAAAGGCTAACAAAAAAAGAACCAGTCATGTGGGGGACGATGGTTGGATTTGGGAAACTACATTATCAATACGCATCAGGACACGAAGGAGATATGTTTTTATTTGGATTTGCAAATAGAAAACAAGCACTCACCTTATATATGTCATATGACATTAATCAGTTTGATGAGCTTAAGGATTTAGGTACATATAAAACCGGAAAAGGCTGTTTATATATTAAAAAATTAAGTGATATAAATCTAGATGTTTTAGAAAAACTCATCATAAAAGCAACTAACCAACTTAAACAAAGTGAGTTTATCACTGTTATCGAATAAAAAAAGGCCCTTTAAAAAATAATGTGGCGAACACATAATAGGGCTATAAAAAATTATATGGCAAAATAGGCTATAAAAAATCGTATGGCAGTCAAAAGGACTCATCATTGATATGATACCTCTAAAGTAGACACTATAAATAAAGAAAGTAATC
>SWCB01009883.1_pt2 | contig 23047 bp, 17 predicted proteins | sample 4692901 | NCBI WGS metagenome assembly SWCB01 (sample SAMN10267276, study PRJNA491770) | bioreactor metagenome | isolation source: DHS bioreactor inoculated with subseafloor sediment | place: Japan: off Shimokita Peninsula | collected 2006-08 | reverse complement strand
AGCCGAGGATTTTGGAGGTTGGCGACATGGGCGTCATGCGGTGGTAATCGAGCAGGCCACGATCGCGATCGTGCGAGACGCCCGCCGCCACCGCGCCCGTACCCAGGAGCATGAGGATGACGCCTTGGATGACGATGAGGGGCACGATCATGGCCATCGCCGCCGTCTGCGCTTCGGTGACGATCTCTCGATGCATCATCGTCAGGTAGATCATGGAGCTGATGAAGGCGGTGATGGTGACCGTGACCATGCCCCAGGAAAGCACGTGCTTGAGTCGCATTCGAGCCCGCAGGCCGCGCACGAATATCGGGTTGAGCGGTACGATGAGTCCGGTCCATCCTCTGAGGGCTGTCATGACACTTCCTCCGCGCCGATCTGGAGGAGTATGTCCTCGACATCCATCTTGCGTTCGTAGAAGGCCTTGACCGGCAGGTCGCGCTCGACCATCTGTCGCAGCAGGGCCGCGGCTTGCTCGTCATCGCCGTCGAAACTGAGGGTGATGTGGTCGCGTTCGTGGGTGATGTCCTGCACGCGTGGGTGTTCGCTTAGCCACTCGCCGTCGCGCTTGGGCCGCTCCAGCAGTTCGATGACGAAGCGGCGCACGAGGTTCATGCCGGCGACGATCTCGCTGACCGGGCCGCTGATCTTGAGCCGACCGCGTTCCATGATGCCGATGGACGTGCAGAAGGCGGAGAGTTCCGTGAGGATGTGCGAGGAGATGAGAACGGTCTTGCCCGCCTTCGCTTCGGCGATGAGGATGCGGCGCATTTCGATGCGGCCGATCGGATCGATGCCGCTGGCCGGTTCGTCGAGCAGGAGCACCTTGGGATCGGAGAGCAAGGTTTTAGCAAGCACGAGTCGCTGCTTCATGCCGCGTGAGAGGGTTCCGGCCTTGGCGTTGCGTTTCGATTCCAGCTTGACCTTGGCGATGACTTCTTCGATGCGGTCCCGCCGGAGGCGTCGCGGCACGCCGTAGGCCCCGGCGAACTGGTCGAGGAATTCCCAGCAGCGCAGATCGTCGCGCACCGGGGCCATGTCGGGCATGTATCCCAGAAGCTCGCGGACCTGGGCGGGGTGTTCCTCGGCGTCGATGCCGCCGATGCGGACCTCGCCGTAGGTGGGTTGCAGCAGGGTCGCCAGGACGCGGATGAGGCTGGTCTTGCCGGCGCCGTTGGGCCCGATGAGGCCGAACACCTCGCCCGCCGGGATCGACAGATTGAGATCGCGGACAGCGGTCACATCGTCGTAGTCGACACGAACATCGGCGGTCTGGATCATGCGGCGAGGTCTCGGGGGCGGCGTGTCTCAGGCCTGGCGGGCGGCACCGTCTTGATGGGAAAACGCGGGCGGAAGTGTCAGCGGGCAGCGGATGATACGCGGCGATCGTGGCCGCGGTTCAGTGAGCCCCCGTCGAGTGCGCGCACCGCCGAGAGCTTCGTTCGCCAGCGCCAGGTGTGGGCGCGGATCCCCCGAGCCTGATATGGCCCGGGCTACGTTGTGCGCGCTTTGGCTTCGCTGATTGCTGCGCGGACGATCTGCACACCGCGGGAGAGGCGGGGGTCGTCGCCGGCGATGGCGAGGGCTCGCTGCATGCGCGCGATCGCCTTGTCCAGCGATACCGGCTCCTGCGTGGCGTAGGCCTGGTCGCAGTAGTTGTCGTAGGTGTCAGCGAGCTTGATCAGCTTCGCTTGCCAGGGGGCCTGCTCGAGGCCGGCGTCGTATTCCACCTCGCGGATCGGTTCGGGGCGGCGCATGTCCTTGGAGAGGGCTGCGACGATGTCAGCGACTTGGCTGCCGAACTGTTCTTCGACATCCTCGTAGTCGCCGGTCGTGTCCTCGATGGTGTCGTGCAGGAGGGCGGCGGTGAGGGCGGTGGGGTCGGTGCAGGCGAAGAGATGGCTGACGGTGAGGGTGACGCGGTAGACGTGGGCGACGTAGGGCGTGAGGCCATCCTTGCGGAACTGTCCCTGGTGCAGTCGGGCGGCGAGGGCGGCGGCTTGCTGCCAGGCCTGGGCGGCGGTCATCGTGTGTCGAAGTGTCGCTTCATCCATCGCTTGCGTCTCCCTCCCTCAGAAAAAGGTGTCGGATACCTTTTTCCGAGATTTTTTCCGAAAACGGTATCCGACACCTTTTTCAGTGGGCGGCGGGCTCCAGCAGGACGGCGGCGTGGGCCTCCATGGCCCGGCCTTCGCCGACCGCGTCCACGCCTTCGTGCGTCTTGCCCTTCAGGTTGATCCGGCGGCGCTCCACCCCGAGCAGGGTCGCCAGGTTCTCGCAGATTGGCTCTTTGTACGGGCTGATCTTGGGCCGCTCCATGATCAGGGTCAGGTCGACGTTGCCGATCGCCAGTCCGGCAGCTTCCAGTCGGCGTCGTGCTTCGAGGAGGAACTCGCGCGAGGCCCGGCCGGCGTTTTCGGCGGCGGTGTCGGGGAAAAGCGTGCCGATGTCCGGATCACCCAGGGCCCCGAGGATGGCGTCGGTCAGGGCGTGCAGCAGCACATCGCCGTCCGAATGGCTTATCGGACCATAGTTGTGTTCGATGGGCAGGCCGCCGAGGACGAGCGGTTTCACCTCATGGGCACCGGTCCCGGATCTTGGTTCCAGCCGATGCAGGTCGTAGCCCAGCCCGATTCGCGGTCGCGGCGTCATGCGTCCCACGATACCGAGGCAGCGGACCCCCAGCGACCCGCCCAGCAGGCGAGCGGTTCTGCGTGGAGTTGTCGGCTCTTGCTGAACCCGACCCCAGCTGGTTCGTACGAGGTTTGGGCCGTTCCCGTCCGATTCGCCGACAGGTAGAAGGGGCGTCCTGCCGATGGGATGTGTAGCGGCTGGGCAAAGCCGGTATGCTGCCACCGCCACCAGAAGGAGATCGATCCATGCGAACCAGGCGTGCCCTGCTTTTCGGAGCCTTCGCCGCAGCGGCCATGCTGCTGGGCGGGTGCAAGTCGGCGTACTATCCCGGCGGTAACTTCCGCAGCGCCAACACTTTCACGTACCTCAGCACGTCCTCCGCGCCCAAGTCGATCACCCTGCTCGACACGCGCAGCGGCGAGGAGATCTGGTCTGTGGACGTGCCGGTCGGCCATCAACTCACCATGAGCTTCCTCAAGGACGAGGGCGATGACCCGGTCTATCTGCCGGATCAGATGCAGTACCGCATCGCCTCAGAGCGGTTCTTGTTCGGTCGGCTCGACAACCAGATCTCGGTGCCCAACGAGCACTGCCGGCGTGTGGTCATGACGCTGCGGCCCGGCCCCGAGTATCCGCCGGCAAAAGAGTAGATTCCCAAACTCCTAAGGACATTCGCAGTGCCTCGGCGGCACCGGGGAGTTTTTGCGCGCCGGCGCGGAGTGCGCACGCTGGCCAAGAAACGGTTGGGGATTTCCCGACACTGGCGTATAGTGGAAGTGGAAGTTTGGACGGACGAAAGCAGGACGCGACGAACCCGGCCGACCGAAGAACCAGACAGTGACGGGTGCCCTGCGATCCATGACGATCCGGCCGGTTCGACGACACGGCAGGATGGAAGGCAGACATGCGTGAACTGCGGAATACGGTACTGGTGATCCTCCTCTGCGGATCGATCATGTGGGCGTTTGTGGTCTGGATGTTCCACGGCACGTTGCAGGAGCCCGGCTCCGATCTCGTGCTGTACCAACGCTGGGCCAGCCTGGCCATCTTCGCGCTCTCGGGGGTGCTGCTGATCTACTTCATGACGGTCGCTCCCAAGGCGTCCGACGAACTCAAGAACGTGACCGGGGGGCGCTACTTCGAGACAGACGGCGTCTGCTTCATGCCGCTGGTGCGCCTCAATCGCGGTCGGGCGGAGATCAGCCTCTACTACCAGAACCATCATGAGAATCCCTGCGAGGTGGTCATTCACCTGCGGCCGCCTCAGGGCACGTTGCGCGTTCACGAGGATTCCCGGGATGTGCACTTCGCCTTCCAGGCGCAGGGTGGGGCGTTCGGCGTCATTCACCAGCCGATCGGCGTGCAGAAGAAGTTCCAGGGACAAGTCATCAATGTCCAACTGGCGGCGGCGAATCGCTACTTCCGCGGTCGCGGCTCTCGAATTCGCAAGTCCAAGGGCATGGACTGCGGCTCGATCAACGTCGATTGGGGGGCGGCGATGCGCTCGCTCGATCATGAGATCAGCGGCGAGGTGGAACTGCTCAAGCCCGCGACGCTGCACCTGGCCATGCCAACCGGCGTGGCGGAGGATCCCCCAGGGGCGGCCCTGTGGACGAAGGAACGGATTTCGCTCGCCTGACGATCGGGTCGACCCCGGCTGACAAACAGATAGCTTGAAGGGGCGGCATTTCAGCGCTCTCCCCTCGCGCGGATCTGTAGGCGGACACCGACGACGCCGACTCCTTGTGGAGCGTGGGGTGAATCCGCCCGGCGCGGGGGCTGACCAGAGAATTCCACCGGCGTGATGCTCCTGGTGCTGATCCGCAGGCCGGCACGCCGCCAACGGGGCAAGCTGAGCCGGGGGTCGGTATTCTGTGCGGACCCTCGTGACCGTCGGTCTTTCGCACCTCGGCGTCACCCCCGGAGCCCCAATGAGCAATCCCAACGAAGATCTGCATGACGAACATTCGACTTCCTTTATCGACGTGAAGCAGCTCGGCCTCTTCGCCTCCATCGCCAGCCTCAGCTACGTCTTCTGGGTGTGCGGCGGCATGGAGATGGTGGAGCGGCTGGCGTTTTACGGCGTCAAGGCGGTCGCCGTCCTCTACGCCAAGGACCCCGTGTCGAAGGGCGGGCTGGGCGTGCCCCTTGCCCAGTTCGGCACCTTGCTTGCCGTCTGGGCCTTTGTGCAGTCCTTCCTGCCCATCCTCACCGGCGGGCTCTCCGACAAGTACGGCTACAAGCTGACCATCTTCATCTCCACCATCCTCAAGATCATGGGCTACATCATCATGGCCTTGTCGGCGATCTACTCCCGCGAGCTGGATTGGCTTTCCGGCTACTGGGGCTTCTTCGTCGGGGCGGTGGTGCTGGCGATCGGCACGGCGGTCTTCAAGCCCGGCATCCAGGGCACGGTGGTTCGCTCCACCACCCGGCGCAACAGCTCGATGGCCTGGGGTGTCTTCTACCAAACGGTGAATATCGGCGGCTACATGGGCCCGCTGGTCGCCGGCCTGATGCGTGAGAAGATGCAGGGGCTGGTCGATCAGATCTCCTGGCTGGACAGCGGCTGGCCGCTGGTCTTCATCGCCTGCGGCCTGATCATCTCCCTCAACTTCATTCTCCTCTTGACCTACAAGGAAGTCGGCAAAGAAGAACGGCTTGAGCGCAAGCGCCTGCGTCAGGAGGGCAAGCTGGAGGAGGGCAGTCTCGTCAGCGAGTCCATCCACGAACTTCTCAAGCCCCACGTCTGGACCTACCTGCTGCTCTTCTCCGGCTTCTGGTTCATGTTCACGGCGCTCTTCGATGTGCTGCCGGCACACATCGACGACTGGGTCAACACCCGAGACATCATCCAGACTCTCTTTGGCGACGAACCATCCACGAACAGGTGGGTGAACTTCTTCGTCATCACCAATGCGGAAGGCACGGCGATCCAGCCCGAGGGGATGCTCAACATCAACGCCGGGCTCATCATGATCACCTGCTTCATCTTCGCCTGGATCAGTTCCCTGATGCGGGCGACGACGAGCATGGTCGTGGGCACGCTGTTTGCCAGCGTCGCCATGTTCGCTTGTGGCTACTCGACCGCCGGTTGGGTCTCCGTCGGCGCCATCGCTATCTTTAGTATCGGCGAGATGCTCTCGAGTCCGAAGTTCAGCGAGTTCATCGGCAACTTCGCACCGTCCGACAAGAAGGCCATGTACCTCGGCTTCTCGCAAGTGCCCATCGCCATCGGCTGGACGCTGGAAGGCAAGATCGGGCCCTGGCTCTACGATGTCTTCGCCTCCAAGGATCGCTTCTCGCGCCAGGAGATCGAAACCCACCTGGGTGGCAACCCGGTCGATCTTCCCGCCAGCGAGCAGCTCGTCGGCTTCGCCGATCGGGTCGGCATGAAGGTGGAGGACCTGCGGGCGCTGGACCGCTTCGACTTCGTCGAGGCCCTGACCAAGCACGAATGGCTGCCCAAGGAAGACGCCCAGACGCTGTACGACACCGTCGCCGGGGCGGGCAACTCGCTCGGCGGCATCACCGACCCGGCGGTCGTGCAGCAGTTGCAGGAGTTGGCCGGCAAGGTCGAAATGCCCGTCGCTGAGTTGATCGCCTTGCCCAAGGACGATTTCGTGAGCACGCTCTCCAGCTTCGAGGCCGTGCCTCATGCGATTGTTGAGGAGTGGAGCCGCATGATCGGCGTGGCGGACGGGCTGGAGCTGGCCCGGACAGGCTTGGCCGAGAACCTGGAAACCGCGATTCAGCAGAATCCGACCGACTTCATCGAAGCGATTCCGCATGGCGAGGCCTTCGATTGGCTCGTCGGGCTGACCGGTGGCGATCCGGTCGTGCTCACCGAGGGCATGCACGCCGCGCACCCGACGATCGGCATCGTCTGGTACGTCCTGGGGGGCGTCGGCATCGTCTCCGCCATCGGTATCGCCATCTACGGCAAGTGGATTCTGACGCTCAAGAGCCACGACTAAGACACCCCCATCCGCCGCCGCAACTCGCGGACAGGACGGATGCGTAGCACGAGACCCAGCCAAGCAGGAGGACGTCAGTCCTCCTGTTTTTCTTCGTGCTAATCGATGAGGCGATTGAGCCCTGCGATGTTTCGTCGCATGGTCCATCGGCCGATATGCGCCGGCAGGAGAACGAAGAGGCCGAGCACGAATCCGATCAAGGGAGCAGCGAGAGTCTTGTCAGGGTGGACGGTTCGCCCGACGTAGAAGCCCGTGGCAAGCGCGGCCAGCGAGAGCGCCTGCAGCGTAAGGAAGAAGGCCCGCCCGTTCCGCAGTTCCCTCGCGGCGTGGTCGCGCAGCACCAAGGCATGCCGCGCATCTGGTGGATCCTCGCCGGCGACGAACTCGAAGAGGCGCTCGCGGTCCAGGCGCTGACAGATGAAGGCCGCAAGCGCTGCCGTGCTCGCTCCGTGAAACGCACCCAGCGATCGGGGCGCGCCGAAGCGCAAGGACCGGTCAGGGAGGTCGATCGTTAGCGATCGAAAGTCGGATCGGTTGCGCTCGGGACGAACGATGCTGACTCGAGTCACGCTCTCCCAGCCGTATTGCTGGTGCTTTCGGCCGCGATGGACGCCAACGCCGAAGTCGTCAAGCGTCACGGATCGCCGATTGAGGGGATCCCGGTAGCGGAGTTTGAGACGAGTGGGCAGCGGTCCCGTCGCCGGCTCGCACCAGCGAGCGGCTATGGCCTGTAACACCTCCTGCCGATCGGCCTTCGACAGTTCTCTGAGACTTAGCAGATTCCGGCCGAAGAGGGCAGGGCGATTCCGGTGTCGCAGCGTCGTCGTTGAGCCCTCTGGCCGAACAACGCTGCCATCCACGAAATCGCTCCATGGCCAGAGGTCGTACGTTCGGAACGCCCGCACCGCAACGCCCCGTTCGTCGATGCGCAGGCGCCAGCGCACTGCGAGGATGCCGAAGCAGGTGTGCGCCGCCAGCAGCAGCGAGCCGACGGCGACAAACAGCCCGACCCCGTCGGTCTCTCCCTGCCTGATGAGTTCCGCCTGCTCCATGCCGATGCCGATGGCCACCGGAATGAGGAGAACGAGCAGCACCGGGAAGACGAGGCGATTCGTCCTACTGAGTGTGTACACACGAGCTTCCACAAGGCGCTCCCTTCTGACACTGGCAGCATAGCCTACCTCTCTCGGGCGGTCATGTCGGAAGGCTGGGGCTGGGGGACATGCCGAGCGAGGCGCCGGTCGGTGTTCGGGCCCGGAGTCGTCGACGGCAGGTACAATCGGGTCGCTGGTATGAGTATCCCCCTAGGAATCGAGGTGAGCTGATGAGAATCGATCGGTGCTTGCGTTGGTGTGTCATGATGCTGCTGGGCAGCTCTGGGTTCCTCTCAACGTCATTGGGGGCGGAGGAACCGGCCCACATGGCAGCGGAAGCTGGGACGAATCTCCTTGCCATCGCGCCGACGAGTGAGGCGCAGCCGCAGGTGTGGCGCTACACCCTGACCGAGCCCGCCGGCAACTGGCGGGGGGCGGACTACGACGACTCCGCCTGGCGGGAAGGCGTCGCGCCGTTTGCCCGAGAAGGCACGCCGGGCGTGCGCGTGGGCAGCGAGTGGTTGACGGGCGACATCTGGCTTCGCCGCAGTTTCGACTGGGATGGTGTGATCGACGAACCACTCGTGCTGCGCGTGTATCACGATGAGGACCTGGTTGTGTATCTCAACGGCGTTCTGGCCGCGGACTTGCCGGGTTGGCGCTCACAGTACATCGAGAGATCGCTAAGCCGCGAAGCGGCAGACGCCCTGAGGTCGGGACCCAACGTCCTGGCGGCGCACTGCCGCCAGACAAACGGCGGGCAGGGCGTTGATGTCGGCCTGTACACACGGCGGATACCTGAAGCATCGCTGCAGCAGGGCACACGTACGATCGCGCTCGAACTCGACGGCGGTCAGCAGCGCATCGCGCTACGGCTAGACGGCCAGGTAGCAATGCAGTCACCGAAGGAAGGGCTGTGGTCGATCGGTCTCGATTGGGAGGATGGCGAGCCGAGCCGCTGGGCGCACGGGCGCCTCACCAACGCCCGGCAGGTCGGCGACTGGCTGGTCATCGATGGCGAGGTCGATATCGAAGGCGGTCGCTGGCTGGTGCGCGATCACTATCGTCTGCTGGACCGAGTCGTGAAGTGCGTGCGGCAGTGGGGCTGGGAGGGCGAGGCGGACAGCTCGCCGACCACCTTGAGCGTGCGCTGGCAGACGCCGGGCGCGGGCAAGGGTGTGGTCATGCCTGGTGTGCTGTACCACGGCAACCCCTCGGGGGCGCGGTCGAAGGCGTCGGGCTGGTCCGGGCTGGTGCCGGTCTATGAAGGCGAGGAAGGCGAGCGTCTGTTCGTGGAGGAGCATCGCCTGACCGCGCCGTTCGTCAGCCTGGAGTGGGAGGATCGCCGTGGGGCGGGCTTCGGCGGTGGGGCGGTTCTGCATACGCTGCCCACGCCCGTGCCCTTCGCCAACACCGATGATCAGTGGTGGACGCTCGGCCTCGAACGCAACGATGCGGGCACGGAGTTCGCCCTGACCTCCGGTATCTGCGTACTCAACGGCGAAGTGGGCGTTGTCAAGAGCGGCCAGCGCGACTCCTCTCCCTTTGATAAGGCGTATGTCATCGCTGCGCCAGGTAGCGTCATCGAGAAGACCTTCTATCTGGAGGCGTACGATGTCGCGCAGCAGGGAAGCGGCTTCCGAACCGCACTGGCGACGTCGATCGATCTGTTGCAGCCGTACTCGACGGCGGGGATGCCGAGCGTCGAGGAGATCGTGCGCGACAAGCATCGCTTTGCGGTGCGGCGTTGGCGCGGGGAGAACACGTTGCCGGGCTTCGCCATGTATCCGCACCATCCCGATCTGTATGTCATGGGCTGGGCGGGGCAGTCGGAAGCGCCGGGCTATGCGCTGTTGCAGCTTGCGGATGAACTGGGCGAGGCGGCGGCTGTGGAGATGGCCAGCCGGTGTCTGGACACCTTGGCGCGGTCGCCGTTCAACGAGGACGGCTTCTTGCTCGCCTGCGATGGGAAGACGGGCGAGTGGTCGAGGCAGGACCCGATCTCGCAGGGGCAGGCGATGACGAACTTCGCTCGCGCCATCCGAGTGGGGCGAGTCTTGAAGATCGACACGAGCGCCTGGGAGGGTTTCCTGCAGCGCGCCTGCGGGGTGCACGCCCGGCGAATCCTGGCTGAGGAATGGCATCCGCTCTCGACGAACGAGGGGTTCCTCGTCTCGCCGCTTTGCCTGGGATATGAACTGTTCGGCGAGGCTTTGTATGCCGACGCCGCGACGAAGGCAGCGGATCACTATGCACGGCGGCACCTGAGCATGGAAGAACCGTATTGGGGCGGCACGCTCGACGCCCGCTGCGAAGACAAGGAAGGCGCCTGGGCTGGGTTCGAAGCCTTCCTGGCGATGTATGAAATGACCGGTGAAGCGAAGTATCTCGACTGGGCCGGGCACGCGGCGGATGTGGCGCTGAGCTACACCGTGCTTTGGGACATTGATCTGCCCGCCGGTCGGCTGCGCGATCACAATCTCAAGACGCACGGCTGGACTTCCGTCTCCGTGCAGAACATGCATTTGGATGTATATGGCGTGCTCTACGCGCCGGAACTGCACCGACTCGGCGAACTGACCGGTCGCGAAGACCTGAAACAACTGGCCTTGGTCATGTACCGAAGCTGCGGCCAGATGATCGATCCTTGGGGAAGTCAAGGCGAGCAACTGCAGCAGACGTACTATTGCCAGGACAGCAGCAAGACCGACCGGGCACGCTTTCGCGGCGGCTACGACGAGGACTGGACCGTCTTCTGGATCACCGCGCACTTCTTGAACGCGGCAGCGAAGTTCGACGAAATGGGCGTGCTGGATGAGATCTGGGATGGATCCGCAGCGTCCGGCGCCAACGATACGCCCGTGACTGTGGGCGTGGCGGAAACGAAGGATGGCGTCAAGGTTGTCTACGATGTACGCGGCGAGGGGGAGACGACGCTCGTGTTCATTCACGGCTGGGCCTGCAATCGCAGCTTCTGGCAACACCAACTCGATGCGTTCGCGGAAGGCTATCAAGTCGTCTCACTAGACTTGCCGGGCCATGGCGAGTCGGGCACGAACCGCGAGATGTGGACGACGCTGGCGCTGGCGGACGGCGCTGAGGCGGTCATTGAGAAGCTCGACCTCTCGCGCGTCGTTCTGGTGGGTCACTCCATGGGCGGATGGGTGTCGCTGGAGACGGCGGTGAGATTGCCGGATCGCGTCATCGGCGTTGTCGGCGTGGACACTTTGCAGGATGCGGACTTCGAGTACCCCGAGGAAGCCATGGCGCAATTCGTGGCGGCGTTCGAGGCGGACTACGAGGGAACGCTGCGCGGCATGATGGCGGGCATGGCGGGAGCGCAGCCGAAGCTTGCGAAGTGGATCACCGACCAGGCGCTCAAGACCAATGAGAAGGTAGCGGTCGGGCTGATTCGCGATGTGCAAAATCTCAAGATGCCCGAGCTGTTCAAGGCGGCGGGTGTGCCGATTCGCTGCGTGAACGCCGCCCCGCGCGAGGGGCGCGGCTACGCCACGAACATTGAAGGCAATCGCCAGTACGCCGACTTTGATGCAGTGTTGATGGAGGATGTGGGGCATTTCCTCATGATGGAAGAGCCAGAGGCGTTCAACGAGAAGCTCGAACTGGTATTGGCCGAACTGCGTGTGGGCTAGCCCGCATACGAGCTCGCTCGGGTGGACGTAGAGGCAGATGATCAGACAGAGTTCTCAGGCCGTTGCCCCCTGCGCTACCTCTGTGGATAATACTGTGAGACACGTGGCACCAGAGAAGGAGGCGAACTTGGCTGAAGTTAACGCACAACGGGTTGTTGCCCTGCTCTCTGTAGACGAGCCAGATGTACGAGCCTTGAATCAGGAAATCTCGCACGAAGGCGGGGAGTTCGTCGAGATAGACGGTCTGTGCCTATCCGGCAAGAAGCTCGACGGCGCTGATCTTAGCTGGTGCCGCTTCACCAACTGCGACTTCCGCGACGCATCGCTAGAGAACGCGATACTAGACCACGCGTGCGTTGAGCAGTCGGATCTGTCCGGAGCCGACTTCACGTGTGCCTCTCTACTCTATACCTACTTCATGAATTGCAGTGCCTCCTCTTGCACATTTGAGGAGCTAGACCTGGTCTGTACACGATTCATAGGGTGCGACTTGGAGAGAGCGTCGTTCTCTCGATCCAGATTCAAGACGGCTGGGACATTCGAACGCGTGACCTACCAAGGCGGATGCCTCAGAGAGGCGAAGTTCAAGAATGCCATTCTTGATCAAGTGCAGTTCATTGGCGATCCGGGAGTGGGGGGCGCGGGTTCAGTGAAGCCACTTGAGATGTCGGGGTCGGAGTTCTCCGGCGCAACTGTCACGGGTGGGTCCTTCGCGGGTGTCCGCTTAGACGCCTCGTCATTCCATTCCGCTGCCATCTCACAGACGGTGTTCAATGGCTCATCGCTTCGAGATGCGACCTTCGACTGTGCTGAGACGACCGACTGCTGGTTCATGCATGCAGAGTGTCAACACGCCTCCTTTGCGAGCAGCAGACTAACTGGAGCGTCGTTTGCGTCAGCCAAGCTGCAGAACAGCGATTTCGGCGATGCCGATCTGCACGGGGCGTATCTCGGAAACAGTGATTTGGCCGAGGCGAATCTCGTGGCCGCAGACCTTACAGGAGCGATCCTCGTGGGCGCGGATTTGTCACGGGCCATCCTGTTCGATGGGGCTCGATCGGAGCCCCGAGGGGAGGCCGCCTGTCTGCGCGATGCGGATCTGCGCCGCGCAAAGCTGTGGTTGCTGGACGGAAACGACATCCGGGGTGCTCGATTCTCGCCTGGAGCATCCGATCCATGGTCCATCTTGCGAAGAGTCTACACCGGACCTCGAATGCTCTGGAACGTGCTGCTGCTTTTGGTGTTTCTGGCGCCGCTCGGTGCGCGTGCCGCGATCTGGTCATCTGCAGCGATGCTACAGGAGCAGCTGGAGCAGGTGACGCCGCAATCGGCGCCGTCGATCTGGGCAAGAGAGATCTGGCTATGGCAGGCCCTCATCGGCTGGGACCGAGGCGTGCTCTATTCTGGTGCCGTCGCTCTGCTCGTCCTATACAACGCCGGACGCGGTCTGTTCACATTCCGGCTATCGACCCTGAGGGACTTAGAAGAGCGAAGTGGCCATGCGCCAGACTTGTCCTCGTATCGAGTGGCGTGGTACTTGCACATATGGGTAATGAAATGGTGTGTGTGGCTGGCGTGGTCTTGGGGTGCGCTTCAGCTGTGCCTGTGGCTTGCCACTTCAGTACGCGTGCCAGGGTAGTGTTGGCTCGGGGCGAGTGCTGTGCGTGCCGGCCCGCCGAGTGAGGCAGGGTAGCCTTCGATACCAAGAGACAGGACGCGGAGCCCTTCGGCTCCGCGTCCCGTCATGACTCAGAGAGAGATCGGCAACGCTCAGGTCGTCGCCGCCTCACACGTGCAGGCGTGCTTGGCGTTCACCGGGGGGCGGCCCACGGAGTAGTACGAGAAGCCGAGCTTGTGCATGTTCTCCAGGCGGTAGAGATTCCGACCGTCGAAGATGGCCTTCGTCTTCAGGGCCTCAGCTATGCGGCCAAAGTCGGGCTGGCGGAACTCGTCCCACTCCGTGGAGATGACGAGAGCATCGCAGCCCTCCAGCGCTTCGTACTGGTTGTCGAAGGTCTCGATGTCGGGGAAGGCTCGCTTGCTGTTCTCGGCGGCGACGGGGTCGTAGGCCCGCACCTTGGCGCCGGCTTCCATGGCCCACTTCGCCAGCGTCAAGGCCGGGGCTTCGCGGATGTCATCGGTGTGCGGCTTGAAGGCGAGTCCCCAGAAGGCGAAGGTCTTGCCAGTCAGGTCCTCGCCGAAGTGCTCGGTGACCTTGGTCCAGAAGCTCTGACGCTGATCCTGATTCACCTCGTGGACCGCCTCGGCGAGCTTGGCGGGTCGGCCGCAGGCGTTGCCCATGCTGATGCAGGCGAGGGTGTCCTTGGGGAAGCAGGAGCCGCCGTAGCCCAGGCCCGGGTGCAGGAACTGGTTGCCGATGCGCTTGTCGCTGCACATGCCCTCGCGGACGCGGTTGATGTTGGCGCCGTAGGCCTCGCAGAGGTTGGCGATTTCGTTGACGAAGGAGATCTTGGTGGCGAGCATGGCGTTGGAGGCGTACTTCACCATCTCGCTGGAGAGCACATCCATGATGTAGATGGGGTTGCCCTGGCGCACGAAGGGCTCGTAGAGCTCGCGCATCTGCTCAGCGACTTCCTCGTTCTCCACGCCGCAGACAATGCGGTCGGGCTTGTTGAAGTCGTTGATGGCGGCGCCTTCCTTGAGGAACTCCGGATTGTCGGCGATGTGGAAGGGGCAGTTGGTCTTCTCGCGGATGCGGTCCCGCACCCGCAGGGTGGTGCCGACCGGTACGGTGGACTTGACCACGACCGTCTTGGGCTTCTGGTTGGGTCCCAGGGAGTCGATGACCGCGGCGATGTCGTCGGCGGCGGCGAAGATGTACTGCAGGTCGGGGTCGCCGTCCGCCCCGGTGGGCGTGCCCACGCAGATGAAGATCATGTCCACATCGCGGTAGGCCTCGTCCTTGTCGGTGGTGAAGCGGAGCCGGCCATGTTCCATGTTGTAGGTGATCATCTCGGAGAGACCGGGCTCGTAGATGGGGCTCTCGCCTCGGTTGAGGGTGTCGATCTTCTCCTGGACGATGTCCAGGCAGACGACATCGTTGCCGGTGTTGGCGAAGCAAGTACCGGTGACGAGGCCGACGTATCCGGTGCCAACCATGGTGAGCTTCATCGGGTCTGCATCCTTATCTTCTCTGTGGGTCTCAAGTTGCGCCGCTTGGGCAAGGTCCTTCTTGCCGGGCGGTGTCGGGGTCTTCGGTGGGGCGAACCATGGTAGCGTTGCCGCTGCCGCGGGTCTCTGCATGGACTACGCGGCGTTGACTGCGGGGGTTCAGTCCAACGTCCTTGCCCCGTTGTATCGGCCCCTCACAGACCGAACTTGGGCATCTTCGGGCAGCGAAGAGGTCCTCCAGGAAACGGGGCGGCGGCGCGAGTCCGGGTCCGTTATTCTCCGTGATCCGGGGCCGGGCATGGGTGTGACCAGCCAGGTTGTCCCGGCGGGCCGGCGAGGCCCGGAACGAATCAGTTCACCGCCTGCGCCTTCCTGGCGTTGGCGTCAGCAGCCGCTTGCGAGGAATCCATGCCGTCCACGATGACCAAGAAGAGCAGCACCAGCAAAAAGCCCAAGAAGAAGTCCAGCAAGACCTTGGCCCAACTGGCGGACAAGCATGTGCTCTACGAGCAGTCCGTCCAGTGCGTCGAGGCGGAGATCGACTTCGTCGACAAGACCTACAAGAAGCTCCGTGGCAAGCGGGCGACTTGGCTGCGCGAGGATTTCTGCGGCACGGCGAACACCAGTTGTGAGTGGATTCGCCGGCGCGAGGAGAATCGCGCTGTGGGCGTGGATTTCCACGGTCCCACACTGGATTGGGGGCGGGCCCACCACGTCGCGGCTCTCGGTGACAAGGCCCAGCGCCTGACGCTGTATCAGGAAGATGTCCTCGAGGTCGACACCCTGACGCCGCATGGCCCGATGGATGTCGTGCTCGCCATGAACTTCAGTTACTGGATCTTCTCGGAGCGCGCGGTCCTGCGTTCCTACTTCGAGCGGGTTCGCGATGCCCTCGCCGAGGACGGCCTGTTTGTGCTGGACGCCTACGGCGGGTCGGAGGCGCACGAGCTTCGCGAGGAGACGCGCGAGTACGACGACTTCTCCTACGTGTGGGATCAGGACGAGTTCAGCCCCATCACGCACCTGATGCAGTGCTACATCCACTTCGAGTTCCCAGACGGCTCGAAGATGAACCGGGCCTTCTCCTACCACTGGCGCCTCTGGTCGCTGCCCGACCTGCGCGACGTGCTCTTGGATGCCGGCTTTTCCAGCGTGACGGTCTACTGGGAAGGCACCGAGAAGAAGTCCGGCGAGGGGAATGGCGTCTTCAAGCCCTCCACCACCGGCGAGGTCTGCCCCTCCTGGATCGCCTACATCGTGGCGGAGAAGTAACAGGTCGGCAGGCCCAGGCGGTGCTCCCTGTGACCGCTGCTTGCAGGTGACCAGTGGTCAGGCGCGCCTTCGGCGCCCAGATCTCCATCGCGTCGATCTACAAAACGACAAAGCCCGGGGACGGCAGTCCCCGGGGCTCGGGTGCATCACTTAGTTCGGCACACCGCCGCTTAGCGCAGCAGTTCGATGTTGTGCTTGCCGCACACGTCATGGAGTTGCTCGGGCCAGACGGTGACGCTGCACTCGCCCAGGGCGGCCTTGCGGAGCAGGTAGCCGTAGACACGGCTCTGGCCGATGCCGCCGCCGATCGCCAGCGGGACCTCGTCGTTGAGAACCATCTGGTGGTAGGGGAGCTTCAGGAAGTCTTCCTGGCCGGTGATCTTGAGCTGTTCCTTGAGGGTTTCCTTGGTGACGCGAATGCCCATGGAGGAGAGTTCGTGGCGGCGCTTGGTGAGGTGGTTCCACACCAGGATGTCGCCGTTGAGCCCGTGCATGGGCCGACCGTCCTTGGAGGTGGTGGGGGTGACCCAGTCGTCGTAGTCGGCGGCCCGCATCTCGTGCGGATAGCCATCGTCGAGCGTCCAGCCGATACCGATGATGAAGATGGCGGGATACTCTTGCAGGATCGCCGTCTCACGCTGCTTGCGCGGCAGGTCGGGGAACTTGGCGAGGATGTCTTCGGCGTGGATGAAGTGCAATTCTTCGGGAAGCTCGGGATAGCGATCGTCGTGGAGCTTGGGGAACTCCTTGAACAGCGCCTGCTCGGTCTCCTTGAAGACCCGCCAGATGCCCTGCACGGTTTCGATGAGCGTGTCGAGGGTGCGGTCCTTGTCGGTGATGACCTTTTCCCAGTCCCACTGGTCGACGTAGGAACTGTGGTCGTGGTCGAGGAAGTAGTCCTTTCGCACCGCGCGCATGTCGGTGTAGATGCCTTCGCCGACGTCGCAGCCGAACTGCTTCAAGGCGAATCGCTTCCACTTGGTGGCAGCCTGCACGACCTGGGCGTCGATGCGCTTTTCGAGACCGAGCCCGCACTGGAAGTCGATCGGTGTGCGCGAGCCGTCGCGATCGAGATAGTCGTTCATGCCGCTGGCGGTCTCGACGATAAGCGGGCACTCGACACGGAACAGATTGAGTTCGCGACAGAGGCCTTCCTCGATCATGCCCTTGGCAAGTTGGATCGCTTTCTGCGTCTCTTTGCGGTCGAGCGGAGAGCTGTAGTCCTTGGGGAGACCGGCGGCGACCTCTTCGTAGGTGCCAATGCCGGGACCGGCCAGATCAGCTTTCTTGTCAGCCAATTGTGACATGGAATTGCCTCCAGTTTGGTGCGGGAAATCGGAACAGAGATGGACGATCAGGGTATCTGTTTCCCAAGGGGGCGGCAACCGATTCGGAAGTCCTGAAAAGGCCAGTTTGGGCGGTCAAGAAGGTCCATGACCAGAGGTCTTCACCCACGTGTTCTGCAGGCGGTCTGCAGTCCGATAGGGCCTCCTCGCGGGCGACGCAAACAGAGCCCGACCGACGCCCCGTGCGGGGCCTGGGCCGGGCTCTTCTCGATCGTTGAGCGGGGATTGACGGAGGCGTCGGAGTCAGTCGCAGGGGGTGCAGCCATAGTCGGCCAGCAGTGTCCCAAGGTCGGCCTGGTCGGTGTCGCCGTCGCCGTCCAGATCTCCCGCCGCAGTCAATCCGTACGCCGCCAGCAAGACGCCGAGGTCGGCCTGGTCGGTGTCCCAGTCATCATCCAGATCCGCGGGGCAGGGCCCCCCGGTCGTCGCCGGTTGTGCCGCAAGATCGCCCCGGCCGCTGTTGTAGTGCGGGATCACGTCGGGGTACTGCACGTTGACGCTGTAGGCGGCAAACTCGACCAGGTAGCCGACATCGTCGCTGTGCGATACGTCGTAGAAGAACACGTGCAGCGGGCAGTCCGCACCGGCGGAGTAGGTCAACCCCGCGAAGGCGTATGAGGTGGACACCGAGCCGCGCAGCGAGAGCCAGCCGGATGTCGGATCAACGGCGTAGATCTCGTTGTTGTGGCAGACCGTGATTCGGCCGTCCGAGCGCACCGCCAGATCGCAGACCGTCGAGAGATCAAAGTCGCTGCCGTCGAGCGTCAAGGCTGCAGGAGTCCCGATGACTTCGCCCGTAGCAGGATCGACCTGCAGCACTTCGTCAGACAAGGCATCAGCCACCCACAGGTGACCTTGCAGATCGAAGACCGCGCCGCGGATCTCCCGGCCGAAGAGGGCCATGCCGATTGGTGTGCCGGTGACCGAGCCGGTGTCGATGCTGAGCAGTTGCGAGTCGGGACCGAAGATCTGGTAGGCGTAGAGTTCGCCGCTGGCGGCGATGGCCAGGGCGTCGGCGTCGACGCTGGCGCCGCTCACCAGCAACTCGCCCAGATCCGTGAAGGCGGAGCCGTCCTCCTCAAAGACATACAAGTGCGTGGGCGGCTGCGAGGTGGGGTCGTGGGTCTTGAGGCCGTAGACATCCGCCGACAGGCTCGCTACGGGGCCCACGGTGAGGGCCGCGACCAGGAAGTTTGAAAGACGCATGGTTCGGTCTCCTCCAGTTCTCCCCCGAGACTCGAAGCGGGAACGACGAGCGGGCGCTTCGGGGCGTTCCCACCAAAATCATGTCACCAACTCAGCTTGTATCCAGCAAAAAAAGCCCGGCGAAGGCGCCGGGCGTGTCGATTCCAGATGTTACCTCGCCCCCAGACCGCGATCTCCAGACCGAGCCGCCGCCAATTGCTACTGCGGCGTGCAGCCGTAGTCCGCGAGCAGGACTCCAAGATCCGCCTGGTCGGTGTCGCCGTCGCCGTCCAGGTCGCCGCCACCGGTCAAGCCGTAAGCAGCGAGCAAGACGCCCAGGTCTCCTTGGTCGGTGTCACCGTCGCCATCGAGGTCACCGGCACACAGCACGCCGTTGGGGACGCCCCAGATCTCGACATCGTCGATGTTCCAGCCGCAGTATTGCCAAGCGTAGTCGGTGACGCCCATGGTCCAGCGAACGTACACGGTCTCCTGCTGGTCGGCGACAGCCCCGATGTCGTACTCGCAGAGCACCCAGGCGCCGTCAGCGACCTCAGCCTTGTTGGTCCAGACTTCGGTCCAGGCAACTCCGTCGCTGCTCACGCCGATGGTGGCGTGGTCGTACATGGGTTGTTCGACACCCAGCCAGCGACGGAACTTGAGCCGCACACGCGTGGGGTGCTGCAGTCAAGCGGCGTCGTGGTGAGGTGGCGCTCCGGCATGGCATTCTGGTAGTCGCCGGCCAGGTTGTAGCCGTAGACGTTGTTGCCGGTAAATCCGGCAGTCGGGTCCTGGCAGCCGTAGGCCCCGCCTTGTCCGAGTGGCACGCCGAAGGCCCAAAGATCTTCGGTCGACCAGCCGGGATCCTCGTCCATGGTGAAGATGATCATCGGCTCGGGTACGCCGACCTGCAGGAGGACGGACCTGACGGTGTCGCCGTCGCCGGTGTTGAGATTGAGAATGTCGACGTTCGCTTCGTGGTCGCCGTTGAGAAGCGAGTTCGCCTCTTCGTTGATCGTCAGCAGAACCTGGGCGGTGTCGAGTGCCGGGATCACGCCGGCTGGGCTTGACACGGTGATCCATGACTGCGAGGCGGCGACGCTGTACTCGACTGCCTCGGCACCGTAGTTCAGCAGGGTGTAGGTTACGGACGCGGGATCAAACGGGCCGCCGTTCGGACCGGCCGAGGTGAAATCTCCCGCCGGCGCTACGACGAGGCCGGTCGCATCCGCCTGATACTCGCAGGCCCCGATGTCGACGAACGGAGGCAGGCCAAAGCCCGTGTCCGCCATCAGCGGGTCGTCAACGAGGCGCACCTCGCCCAGTAGATCCGTCATGGCGCCGAAGGCGTAGGCATTGCTGTTTCCGGCGTCGATGCAGGGTGAGCAGGCGTCGAGTGCGTAGTTCCCCATTTCAGGCCCGGCAAGGCCGGGATCGACGTCGATGTTGCCAAAGCCGTCGTAACCACCTTCGATGTTGCAGTAGTTCACAGCAGGGAAGGAGCCCGCCAACTGGTTCGGCAGATTGCCATGGATGATCGAGTTGACAATCGTCGGCGAGCAACCGAGCGAGCAGATGCCGCCGCCTTGGGTGGAGGCTTCGTTGCCGGTGATAGTGCAGTTGACGATGAGGGCGTTGCTGTTGGTGGTGAGGTGGATGCCTCCGCCGGTGTCAGCGACGTTGCCGTAGAACAGGCAGTTGACCACTTCCGCCGGGGAGCTCGTGAGGTAGAGCCCCGGACCGCTGTTGTCAGCGAAGGTGCAGTTGTGAATGAGAGGCGCGCAGTTGGTGTAGCAGAGCACGCCCGAGCCGCTGTTTTCGATGAAGGAGCAGTTCAGGATCTTCGGTGAGGCGCTGGTCTCGCAGAGGATGCCGCCGCGAGCGTTCTCACTGAGGATGCAGTTCTGGATCGTAGGACTGCTGGACCAGCAGTCGATGGTTGCAGACCCTCAGCATCCATAACAGTTTTTGATGTGGAATCCGTCGAGGACGGATCCCCACACCTCACCGTCCTGGAAGGAGAAGACGGGCTGATCGTGCCCGGCCGAGTCGACGATGCAGGCGCTCGCGCCGTTCTTGCTGCGGAGCGTGATCTCCTTGCCGTAGAAGCGTACGTACCAGTTGCCCGGCCCGGTGTAGGTGCCATCCGCGACGATGACCTCATCGCCGTGTTGAGAGGCGTTGACGCCTGCCTGAATGGTCGCCTTGGGGCCGCAAGTGCCACCGTCCCACGTCTCACAGAGACCGTCCCAGGCATCGTTGCCGTTGGTCCCGTCCACGAAGAACGTGTCGGCAGCACCGATCGAGGCGAAGAGGCCCGTGAGGGCGGCAGCGAAGAGAAATCTCGATTTCATGGAGAGGCTCCTGGCAGAAAGCGGGGGTCTACCGGGCAACTGCGAATGCAGCCATAGCGGATCATTGTATCTCAATATACCTCGATTCGGGGTGGTGGCAAGCGGCTTTGCAGCAAACGGCCGGCATCCGCCGCCATGCCACGGGGAGCGAATCCACTCGATGCGAGCGCCAGTGCCTCCTCATCCTCCGCCGCAGGCCGAATTGGTGGGTTGCTTTCGCTACGATTGGGGCGACCATGCAAATACGCAACTTCTCCATCATTGCCCACATCGACCACGGTAAATCGACCCTGGCGGATCGGCTGCTCCAGTTCACCCACGCCGTCTCCGACCGCGAGGCCCGCGAGCAGCTTCTCGACGACATGGATCTGGAGCGGGAGCGGGGAATCACCATCAAGGCCTCCGCCGTCACGGTGCAGTACGAGCACCACGGCGAGCCCTTCATGCTCAATTTCATCGATACCCCGGGGCACGTCGACTTCACCTACGAGGTGAGCCGGGCCTTGACCGCTGTCGAGGGGGCGGTGCTGGTCGTCGATTCCACCCAGGGGGTTGAGGCCCAGACGGTCGCCAACGCCTACCTGGCGGTAGAGCAGGATCTGGAGCTGATCCCGGTGCTCAACAAGATCGACCTGCCGCACTCCCACGCCGACGAGGTGGCCATGGAGGTGGAGCAGGTGCTGGGTCTTCCCGCCGAGGACTGCATCTACGTCTCCGCCAAGACCGGGCAAGGGATCGCGGAACTGCTGGAACGCCTCTGCGACACCTTGCCGCCCCCGCGCGAGCCGGTGACCGATCGCCTGCGAGCCCTGATCTTCGACTCCGAATACGACGACTACCGGGGCGTCATCGTCTACATCCGCGTCTTCGATGGGTCGATCAAGACCGGCGACAAGATTCGCATGATGGGCTCCGGCCGAACCTTCACGGTCACTGAACTGGGCAAGTACACGCCCAAGCCGGTCAAGGTCGATTCCCTGGGCCCGGGCGAGGCGGGCTACATGGTCGCCGCCATCAAGACGCTCAGTGACGTCCGCGTCGGCGACACCATCACGGTCGACAAGTATCCCGCAGAAGAGGCGTTGCCCGGCTACAAGGAGCCGCAGCAGATGGTCTTCTGCGACTTCTACCCGGCCAACGTCGGGGAGGACGGCAAGGGCGGCGACTTCGAAACGCTGCGCGAAGCGGTTGAGCGCCTCAGCCTGAACGACTCCAGCTTCACCTACCAGCCGGAGCACAACGACGCCCTGGGATTCGGCTTTCGCTGCGGCTTCCTGGGCTTGCTGCACATGGAGATCGTGCAGGAGCGCCTGGAGCGCGAGGGCGATGTCGAGATCATCCAGACCGCGCCGACGGTGACCTACCGCGTCAAGCTGCGCACCGGCTCCGAGTTGGAAATCCACAATCCCGCGGAATTGCCCGACCCGAGCACCTATGTCGAGTTGCTTGAGCCGATCGTCAAGATCGAGATGATCGTTCCCAAGGAGTCGATCGGCGACATCATGGCGCTCTGCACCACCCGGCGCGGCGTATTCAAGGCCCAGCAGTATCTTTCCGACACCCGGCAGATCCTGACCTTCGAACTGCCCCTCGCCGAGATCATCTACGACTTCTACGACAAGCTGAAATCGATGACGCGGGGCTACGGCACGATGGACTACGAAGTCGTCGGCTTCCGCCCCGACAGCCTCGCCAAGGTCGACGTTCTGGTCAACGGTCAGATCGTGCCTGCCTTGTCGGTGATCTGCCATCGCGACAACGCCGAGCATCGGGGCCGCCGCCTGCTCATCAAGCTGCGCCGGGCGATTCCCCGGCACCAGTTCGAGGTGCCGCTGCAAGCGGTGATCGGCGGCAAGATCATCGCCCGCGAGAGCATCAAGGCCGTGCGCAAGAACGTCACCGCCAAGTGCTACGGCGGTGACGTGACCCGCAAGCGGAAGCTGCTCGAGAAGCAGAAGGCAGGCAAGAAGCGGATGAAGACGATCGGCAACGTCGTCGTGCCGCAGGAAGCCTTCATGACCGTGCTGGATACCTCGGACTGATCTACCCCTACACGCGACGAAGCCTGGCCCATTTAGCGGCGTGGGCTTGCCCCGCGCTTGTACGTGCGAGCAACCAATGTCGTCACATCGCCTCAATGGCGTGCAGGCAACCCTCGCCCCGAAGGGGAGAGGGTGGGCGAAGCAGGCGATTCGCAAGGGCAACGACGACAAAGAGCCGGGTGAGGGGGAACGCGATCATGAAGCCGTGTGGCTTGATCGGACACACGTCTCGCGCTTCACCCCAACCCTCTGCCCTCGGAGGAGAGGGAGCAAGCCGCTCCGACCTCACGTTGCCGCACAACTCGGAGGTGCTACTCCTCCACTGTCGCTGACTCCTCAGTCACTTCCTCTTCCTCATACG
>SWCB01005212.1_pt1 | contig 23054 bp, 16 predicted proteins | sample 4692901 | NCBI WGS metagenome assembly SWCB01 (sample SAMN10267276, study PRJNA491770) | bioreactor metagenome | isolation source: DHS bioreactor inoculated with subseafloor sediment | place: Japan: off Shimokita Peninsula | collected 2006-08 | reverse complement strand
TTCATAAATACGGAGTAACTTTCTTCGTTAGCCATCATCAACACAGTCAGTAACTATGCTAAAGATATCTACGCTGTGCCAACTTGACGAATTAACTCTGAAGTGCGCGTCGCGTAACCCATTTCATTGTCGTACCAAGCGTAAATCTTCACCATGCGATTATTAACAACCATGGTAGATAATGCATCAACAATTGTTGAACGTTGATCACCTTTGTAATCAATAGAGACAAGTGGACGATCTTCAAAGCCCAGTACGCCAACCATTTCAGTTTCTGATGCATCTTTTAGCAGTGCGTTAATTTCTTCAGCGGTTGTATCTCGGCTAACATCAAAAATAATGTCAGTTAATGATGCGTTAGCTAAAGGTACACGAACGGCATGACCATTAATTTTTCCTTTTAATTCTGGGAAAATTTCTACAATAGCAGTCGCTGAACCCGTTGTGGTTGGAATCAAACTTGAGCCACATGAACGTGCACGACGAAGATCTTTATGCGGCGCATCAAGAATGGTTTGGGTGTTGGTTAAATTATGAATTGTCGTAAAAGAGGCTTGATCGATACCGATCTTCTCATGAATCACCTTAACAATCGGTGCAATACAGTTGGTAGTGCATGATGCTGCTGTAACGATACGGTGCTTTTCTGGATCAAATAAATGATCATTCACACCCACCACCACATTGAGTACACCTTCTTCTTTTACGGGTGCAGATACAACAACACGTTTTACCCCCTGATCGAGGTACTTTTGCAGCAATGATGTTTCACGATGAACACCTGTAGCTTCAAGAACAACATCACAGCCCGACCAATCGACAGCATCAATATCACGCTCTTGGGTACATGTGATACTTACATCGCCAATCAACAACTGATCACCTTCGACAGTAACGGCATGATTCCAACGACCTTGAATCGAATCGAACTCAAGTAAATGCCCCAGTGTTTTTGCATCACCAGCCACATCATTTATCTGAACAAATTCTAATTCATCCCAATCAAAGGCTGCGCGAAGTGCTAAACGTCCGATACGGCCAAAACCATTAATGCCGACTTTAATTGTCATGTTCTTACCCTTATTCATTCAATGTTAACGTAAACTGAAACGCCATATGCGCAAATTCATATATATGCTTTACCGCATATTAATAGACCTCAGACTGATTGACCAGTTTTTTCTGTAAAAAAGCCCCTTAGTGCATTGTAGTTCTTGCACTAAGGGGCTTAATTTTTAATTATCTAAGAGCTGAAAAATGCCCTAACTGTTAGAAACCGTTATTTAGCAAATTGTTGAATGTAATCAATGTGCGGTTGACGAGTAAATGCACCCGGACGAAGTGCTTGAATTTGTGCAATCGTAGGTTCTAATTCAAAACCACGAGCTAACATTAGGCGTGCGGCAATCAACCCAGTACGACCTGAACCTCCCATACAATGAATAGCCAATGACTCGCCATTATCTAACATTGCTTGTGCAGCAGTATTCGCTGCATCCCAATTAGCATCAAATGCTTCGGCTGGGGCACAATCATCTTCAATAGGAAGGTGAAACCACTTAAGCCCTAGCGTCTTACATTCTTGTGTTAACAGTTCAAGTCCACCATCAGGTAAGTCACTTTCTTGCAATGCCGTTAAAACAGCGGTTGCCCCTGCCTCTTTTAATTGTACTAATGAATCATGCAAATTTGCTTCTTTCTTGCCTGGGCAAGGTGTTAGCAGAAGTTGTGCGCCTTGGCTGCCCAAAATTGCATCTAGAGAAAGAGCCCAAAATGGATGTGTATTCGACATTGTGTGTACCTATAATTTATTGTTTTGAAATGACTAGACCTTGAGTGTTCAGTGTCCATAAACACTTATTTCTTCTTACTAAATCCTGGCTTTTTTCTATCTTTAATTTGGCTGATCTTTAATTTTTCATTATTGATTAGTCCAGGGTTGCCATTGCGTACCGTGGTTAATATGTGGTGGATCCAAACTGGTAAATTCTCAGGTAAACGATAGAAAACCCATAAACCTTCGCGTTGATCTTTTAAAATTCCCGCATCACGCAATAGAGCAAGATGACGAGAAACTTTTGGCTGACTAACAGACAAGGCTTTCGTTAAATCACCCACCGAAAGGGCAAACTCATCTTCAATCAACATCAAGATACGAAGACGAAGCGGATCACTCATGATCTTAAAAAGTTCAACAGGACCAACAGCATCACTTTGTTCTTCACCATTTAACATCAAAAATAATGCGATTCTTACTTTAAGCCCTTCATAGGTATCAACGAAACCCTGAGCCCCCTCTAGTGGTTTAGGATCTTTAAAATCCCAATGGATCAACGCATCAGATTCAGGGAATAATCCACACTCATTACTCGCCTTATCACATAGTGTTATAACCACATCAAAATGCTGATCATGTAATGACTCAGCTGAAACACTTTGAAGATTGTCACTATTCACACCATTTTGAGTTAAAACAGTATAAACACGCTCATCAACAGTTTCGGGGCTCATACCCGCACTCATCACTTCATAACTATCATCAGCCATGTGTCGCATTAATGCCTCAGCCAGTTGAGAACGAGCTGAATTTCCAGTGCAGAGAAAAAGTATTTTCTTCATATGAGTCTTTATTTTCGACATTTGAAATCATTATATACGATTAAACATATATATCAAAAGGCAGATATGGCAATTGTGGATATAAAAATGCCACCTTGTGCATAGACAAAGGTGGCAAAAGGTAAACTTATACATGAGCGTTCAAATGCTCGTCGTTTTTCAACAACCAGAACGTAACGGGTCTTCATTTAGGTCATAGGGCTGGATCGTATTATCTAGGATCCATTCTTTGATTTTCGACATGATAAGGGGATGAGAAAGCAAATCGAGATGGTTTATTCCCTCACCTATCCACTTATGCTTAGGTGGGAAATCTAGCCCAATATGCCCTGTTTCCGCATCACCCAATGCACTTGATACAGGTACAAGCCCATCGCCTAACATTTGGCTTTTCTCATCGTAAAAATTATTCCCAAGGCAGCTCGCTATCGCATAACATGCAACCCCTTCTGGCAACGTAGGTCGCTTTTTAAGTATCTTTCTTGTTTCTTCATCCTGCAGCCAATCACTATGGCAAACAAAGCCATGGCTTAGGTCTCTTGTCCCGCAACTGCGGATTTCCGTTACTTTACTTAACACCTTTAAATATGGCGCATCAGCAATTCTTTCATCAACCCAGGTTGCCAGTTTAGCCAGTGGGGCACCATTATGTGGTGTGCCTAATGTAATAAACGTGGTTAATTTATCTAACCAATCCACATTAAGCTGCTTGCCATAATAACAAGCACTGCGAGTAACCAACCCGCCCATACTATGACCTACAATCACTAACTCAGTGACCGCACATGGCCAAGCGGCCAATAACGCCTCAAGCTTTAAGGCAAACTCTTCGCCGTTAGCTGAAATATGCATGCCAGTGTTATAACGAAGGTAGATGGGGGTATAACCAAATGTTGCCATGAAACGACCATGATCATGCTCTTTACGTAACCATTGCACATCATTCATGCACCAACCGTGTACGCAAAGTATAATTCTGTCTGTCACTTCTGGCAGTTGAAGAGATAACAAAGCCGGATCGTCACTTAGTGTTTGCTGCTGATCTCGAAACTGCATCTTTTGCGCGAAACGACTATCTCGTTGCTCAAGAGAATCACCTACCATGCCATTTAAGGTAGCAATCACTGCATCACTCTGGACGGGTGGTAGACCCTGCTCGATAAATTCTGCGACTTTATCTTTAGCGACTCCGGTGTTCTCAACCATTTTAGAAGAAATCTCATCGACTAATGCTTGGAATTTCTGACTCAGGTTATTCCTTGAAATCATACTCACACCTCGATTTGTGGTTCTAAATGCTTTCATATAACGGTACGTATTTTCCAAAATCTAATATGCTAGCGACCGATTAATAAAACTTATTATACGATATCTATACAATCACACTTTGCATTGCCAATACATATTTATATGACACTTTAGTAGATTTAATTGAAATGAAAAAGCAGAATGGGAAGTAATAGATCGTTGGAATTGAAATCAAAAATATAACATTAAAAATCAGACAAAGAATTATAATAAATAAAATTAGAATAATCACCCTAACTTTTACGTTAAACATAAAAAAGGCTGAAATAATTCAGCCTTTTTACGCTTACAAGTAATACCATTAAGCTTTTGTTGTTTCTTTTACCTTTATTTCAGTATTAGCATTATTATAATCAGCCAAAATCATATCAGCGGCTTTTTCAGCAATCATAATGGTCGGCGCATTGGTATTACCGCCAATTAACGTCGGCATGATTGATGCGTCTACAACACGTAAACCTTTAAGGCCAATAACCTTTAGTGCTGGGTCAACAACCGCTTGATCATCAACACCCATTTTACAAGTGCCAACTGGATGGTAAATCGACTCCGCTTTTCGGCGAATGAATGCTTCTAACTGTTCGTCTGTTTGAACCTCTTTCCCTGGAAAGACTTCAACGCCTCGGTAATGGTCAAAAGCTGGTTGCTTCAAAATTTCACGAGACATTTTAATGCCTTTTATCATGATTTTGATGTCTTCTTCGTTCTCTAAATAACGCGCATTAATCAAAGGAGGAACAGCAGGGTCTGCACTTCTTAATGTCAGTTCTCCTCGACTTTTAGGCCGAAGATTACACGCATGCAATGAATAACCATGCCTAACTGTTTGCAATAGATTAAGACCATGATTATCAAGAAAACACGGTGAAAAGTGAAATTGGACATCAGGTACAGCAAGGGAGGGGGCACTCTTTACGAAGCCACCAGCCTCCGCAATGTTTGTGGTGAAGTTACCATTTCGAAATAATAAAAAGTCAAAAATACCTTTAATCGAACGCATTAGAGCAACAGGTGAAAAACCAACCGAGTGGAATGTACGTTCGCGGGTTACTGCCAGTACATCGAGGTGATCTTGTAAATTCTTACCGACGCCATTAAGCTGACAAACTTGCTCTATACCATGCTGTTTTAAAACATCTTTACCACCGACACCAGAGACTAACAAGAGCTGAGGGCTGTTGATCGCTCCCCCACTAAGAATCACTTCTTTCATTGCGATTATTGTATGTTTCCGACCATCTTTAAGGTAATCAATACCTACTGCTGTTTTACCATCAAAGTTAATTTTTGTCGTCAGTGCATCGGTAATAACGGTAAGGTTTTCTCTTTGTTCGACTGGGCGCAAATACCCTACTGCAGAGCTACAACGCTGACCATTTTTTTGCGTTACCTGATAATAGCCGACACCTTCTTGATCTTCGCCGTTAAAATCATCCGTTAGCTTATGTCCAGCTTGCTGCGAAGCGTTAAGAAATGCTTTTGATAATGGGTTTTTTATCCGTAAATCAGCGACATTTAACGGACCACCCGCACCATGATAAGTACAAGCACCACGCTCTTGGTGTTGTGCCTTTTTAAAGTAAGGTAACACATCACTATAACCCCAGCCGTCATTACCTAATGTTACCCATTCATCGTAATCACACGCATGCCCACGGATGTAACACATCGCATTAGAAGCACTACTTCCTCCTAGTGTCTTACCACGAGGCCAAAATAACTTTCGTCCGCCAAGGTGTGATTCTTGCTCGGTATAATAACGCCAATTCATTTTTTTTGAATGCATCATTCCAATCAAACCCAATGGAACATGCACCATAATACTTGAATCTTTTGGCCCTGCTTCTACCAAGCAAACTTTTATCTTTTTATCGGCTGACAATCTATTAGCAAGTACACACCCTGCAGATCCTGCACCTACAATTATAAAGTCATACATAATACCCTCTCACATTCATTGTAATGATTATTGCCAGCCAAATTTATTAAAAGTTAATATTGTTATTATAAATAAATGTTGTTTTTAATATAAAATCACTCTTTTCTACCATTATAAATCATAGTGTAACTTCCAAAAAAACTTATTAAATTTTTCACTTAAGATGAAATAAGGCCGTTAATTTAAATAAAAAGGTGATCTGTTTAATAGTTTCAAAGATTTAGTAACGACAAGAGCTCTGACCAGTGTATTTTGTATTTCTTAAAGGAATGTTATTAGATCAGTTGTATATTAAGGAGAGACCATGGCATATTTTTTGACTGGCGGTACAGGTTTTCTTGGACGAAACCTCATCACCAGACTTCTAAAGCGAGAAGGCAATATTTACGTCCTTTGTCATAATGAACAATCACAAGATATACTCGAAGCTTTCATAGAAGAAAAGTCTATTCCAGCTGGCCGTGTATTACCTGTCACAGGTAATTTAACGCATGCTGGTTTAGGTTTAGCGAAAGACGATATTGCAAAATTATCTGGCTCTATTACGCATTTTTTCCACCTTGCGGCTATTTATGATTTAAATGCCACAGCCGAAATACAAGAAGCCGTTAACATCGAAGGGACACAAAATGCTGTCGATGCGGCTGAGAATTTACAAGCAGGTTGCTTCCATCACATCAGCTCAATTGCAGCAGCTGGCTTATACGAAGGGCACTTCCGAGAAGATATGTTCGATGAAGCGGAAAACCTCGATCACCCTTACTTCTCAACCAAGCACTTATCAGAGAAAGTTGTTCGCGAAAAATGTACAGTTCCCTTTCGTGTATACCGTCCTGGTATGGTTGTGGGCGATTCAAAAACGGGGGTTGCAGATCGTGCCGATGGGCCGTACTACTTCTTCAAAATGCTACAACGCATTCGTAATGTATTGCCAGCATGGGTACCCACTATTGGTTTAGAAGGCGGACGTCTTAATATCGTACCCGTTGATTACGTTGTTGATGCACTAGACCATATTGCGCATAAAGATGACCTAGATGGACGTTGTTTCCACCTAACTGATCCTAAACCTTACCGTTCAGGTGAAGTACTTAATATTTTTGCTGAAGCGGGCCATGCGCCTCGTATGGCATTACGTTTAGATGCACGCTTATTTGGCTTTATTCCCAATCAAATGAAGAACGCTATTTTATCGTTACCAACGATTAAACAAATTAGCGACGTAACGATGAAAGATCTTGGTATTCCTTCATCAGCATTACAATTCTTCACCTACCCTACAGAGTTTGATTGCCGTGAAACGCAAAAAGCCCTAAAAGGTTCTGGCATTGAGTGCCCTCGCTTACCAAGCTATGCCCCTGCCATTTGGGATTATTGGGAACGTCACCTTGATCCAGAGATCTCGGGTGATCGCAGCCTTAAAGGTCGCGTAGAAAATAAGATCATTTTGATCACTGGTGCAAGCTCAGGCATTGGGCAAGCAACAGCGTTCAAACTTGCCGAGAATGGCGCACAGATGATTTTAGTTGCTCGTGATGAAGAAAAACTGGCTAACACTAAAAAAGAAGTAGAAGATCTTGGTGGTATCGCTCATACATACCAGTGCGATTTATCCAATATAGAACAAGTAGATACGCTTGTTGAGAATATATTAGCTGAACATGGCCGTGTTGATATCTTAATTAATAACGCTGGTCGCTCGATTCGTCGCTCTGTTGCAAACTCCGTTGATCGTTTCCATGACTACGAGCGCACAATGCAGCTTAACTACTTTGGCTCATTGAAACTAACCTTAGGCTTACTACCAAGTATGGAAGCACAAGGTGGCGGTCATGTTATTAATATTTCATCTATTGGCGTACTGACTAACGCCCCTCGTTTCTCTGCTTATGTTGCTTCAAAAGCCGCGATGGATGCATTTACACGCTGTGCTGCCTCTGAATATTCAGACATGAACATTAACTTCACGACGATCAACATGCCTTTAGTGGCAACACCAATGATCGCACCAACGAAGATCTACAAATCTGTACCAACGTTATCACCAAGCCAAGCTGCTGATTTGTTAGCAACAGCAATTATTGATAAGCCTAAACGTATTGCAACTAACTTAGGTATTTTTGGTTCCGTGATTCACGCCCTTTTCCCTAAACTTGCTGAAATAATCATGAACAGTAGCTTCCGCATGTTCCCTGATTCAAAAGAAAGTGAGCAAGGTAAAGAAGATAAAACAGAAAAAGCATCATCAGCAGAGCTAATGGCATTCTCTGCACTACTACGTGGTATTCACTTGTAGTTTAAAACCCACCTTCATCGGTGGCTAGGTATTAACAACTTTATAATTTTAATTAAGGATAGAAAATCATGGCAGATTTAAAAGCAAGCTTTGAACAAGCACAGTTAGACGTTAAGAAACTGACTCAGCGCCCAACAAACGATGAATTGCTTACAATGTATTCTTTGTTCAAGCAAGCCACTGATGGTGACGTACACGGCAAGCGTCCTGGCATGTTTGACTTTAAAGGGGCGGCAAAATACGAAGCATGGGAAAAGCAAAAAGGAATGGATGCTGAAACTGCGATGCAGAAGTATGTTGACCAAGTAGAAAAAATGGCAGCAACTTACGCATAATATATGCGTAGCTAAGATACTATAAGACCGCACTTGATGCGGTCTTTTTTATGCACAGCATTTATCCGTCATCAGGATAGTACAAAATAACAAGTAACAAATACAAAAGTAAAATATTGCTCTAATAAAAAACCGCAACCTATGTGTATAGATTGCGGCAACAAGGGGAAGAAACGTCTTTCTTATTATGCTACGTTATGATGAAGCTGATGTACTTTTGGGAATGATATCGATAGCAACTGATTCATTCATTAGCTCTTCGTTTATCGGCTTAGCCGCAGGATCAATCTCGATAGTTTTAGAAAGCATCGCAGTTAACTGTGATAATTGCTTTTCCAGATGATCTACTCGCTGCTGTTTCTCTATATACAAACGTTCAAATTCAGCATCATCTGGCGTAAGGGCTTCTCGTGCTGCAAGTACCGCCATTTCAACCGCCACAGTCTCGCTATCATGGCTTTCCATCTGCTCTGATACTGCTGATACTGCTGTATCCATGATGTCTTGTTCTAACTCATTTAAGGCTTCTTCCATATACCCTGCAATTACCTCAAACCCAGGCAAAGACTGACGACATGCAACCAATGAGTAGTACATCTTCCCGGCATTACTAAAGAATGTAATATTCAATGTTTGGCCTGGCATAAGCAAGGATACTGGGTATTGCTCTTTTACTTCTGCCCCCATGAAATACAAGGTATCTTTCACACCCGGTACATTAGAGATAAGTATGTTACTTGCTGGCGGAATAAACCCATTTAAGCCAAATTTACCGCTAATTAAAGACGCACCATTAACAAGTAAAGAGTAATTAACATAAGCATCAGGTGAAATATTTAAGGCTTCATTTTTTAGATCAACCGTTGCCTGCTGAATCGCTTCTAATCGCTCTAATGACGTTAAGTGCGCTCGACCCAGCTCAACATGCCCGATAGACATCTTATTGCCTTTACTTGCAACCTCTCCTTTACTACGAAGGTTAATTGGCATCATGGCAACTAACGGTTTTCTTAAAGGTAACGAGCGATCATTTAAGTAACGATTCAGAGCAATATCACTTACCGTAAAGAGTACATCATTCATTGATGCACCAGTAATACGGCTAAGTTGATTCAATTTACCCATAGAAAAATGGCCTAAACTCACCGCTCGGCTACGCTTAGGGCTCAAATTGAAAGGCGTTTTGGGTGCGGTAAACGGCACCTTCAAATCACAGTCAGCCAGTTTTACTGCTTTCAATGCAAGCTTGCTACCCAATCGGAACATAGATGGAATAAGCGATATTTGCTTTGATGCCTGCGAGGCTGTTTTTATTACCATGTCGGTAAGGTGTGTTTCTGCACGGCGTTCTGATGCCGTTTTACGTAAATCACATTGCCAAATAGGCTTAGTAAATGATTCTTCAGGGTTTGTAGCACAACTGCGGGTAAATAAACTGCTGGCACGAACACCATCCGCCATTGAATGGTGGACTTTAAATACAATCGCCACACGATTATTTTCAAGACCACCAATCACCCATACTTCCCACATTGGTCGACTTCTATCCAATACTTGACCATGTAAACGACCAACAACTTGTTGTAACTGTTGGTCATTTCCTGGTGATGGAAGCATAGTGATACGTAAATGATCTTCTAAATTCACTTTCGGAAGTGTTTGCCAGCTTGGTTTGCCCGTAAACGACCACTGAAGCTTCCAATTAAAAGGTGCTGTCACGTCAGTTTGCTGTAAAAATTCACCATAAAGATCTTGCGCATACGTAGCCGCATGCTCTTTAGGCGGTTCTAATATAACTAAACCAGTTACATGCATTGGTGTTTTGTCAGATTCAAAAATAATGAAACTTAAGTCGAGAAGAGACAAACTAGGCATAGATGTTCCTCTTATTTTTGCAAAAGCTTATCAACAGCTGCCGTTAACGTATCAATACGCTCTTCAAGGCCTGATAATTTAGTGCGGTCGATACCGCTTGTACGGCGAATAACATAATTTACCTGCTTTTCGACGTTACCTAAAACGACTTTTTTGGTTGAATCGATACGCTGCTTACTCTCGGCTTCAACATATTCACCTTTATCAACTAAAGCGCGGAACTGGCTACTTAACAAACCTTGAGTTTGCTGTTTTTGTTCCATACCTTTGCTATAAGCACCTAGACCCGCTAAATAAACAGTGCGAGCAGTCTCTTCACCAACAGAAGTAACAGATTTAACACTTCCGATTATATTTTTGAGCATCATAATTAATTCCCTTATTTATTATTAGCCTGCTTCTTATTACGAATAAACAAATAAAAGAAACAATGGCATCTATCATTAAAATAAGGTTAGCAATTAAAATTAGATCATTCTTTCTAATTTTACAATTAGAACGCCGCTGAGCTCACAAAAAAGCAAACAACCAAAAAGACTTAAAAATCAACAATTTAAATTAACAGTATGGGTTATTTGTTTATTTTAGAATGCTCAACCTAATTATCGTTATTTATTTCACCTAACTATCTGTGATTGGGTTCAACATATTGAAATAAAATTCAATTTTCAATAGACAACTAGAGTCATAACTCTATCCTTTAAAAGTATAAAGATAATAATAAACAACTTAGCAAACACTCGCCACCAATAGTAAATATAGTGAAAAAGGAATTTGTCATGTCTGTACTTGAATTTATAGATACACCTATTTACCCTTCTGCTCTTTCCCCTAGTCATTCCGATGACCAAACATTGCATACAGAAACCGAAATAAAATCGGCTGCGCAAACATTGGCGAAACCAGATGAACTTGTTGATCAAATAATTGCGCAAGTTGGAAAGAATATCGTTATCGGCGTACCTCTTGCTATCGGAAAACCCATTGCTTTTATCAATGCGCTTTATCAACGAGCGAAAGCCGATCCTTCTATTTCACTTCGTATAGAAACGGGTATTACACTCGAAAAACCTATTGGTAAAAGTACGTTAGAGAAAAACTTCTTAGGGCCATTCGTCGAACGTGAATTTGCGAATGTACCCGATATTGATTATATCTGTGGTCTTCGTAAAGGCGATATACCTAGCAATATCTGTGTGAATGAATTTTTCTTCAAAGCGGGCAGCTTTTTAAATAGCACACAGCAATTAAATTACACCAGCACAAACTATACGCATGCCGTTCGAGATCTGCTAGATAAAGGGGTGAATGTTGTCGCCCAAATCGTTGCCAAACGTGTCATTAATGGCGTAACAACGTACAGCTTGTGCAGTAACTCTGATTTAGCGTTAGATTTCATTCCTGAAATGGATCGACTGAAAGCAGAAGGCGTTCCTATGGCAATTGTTGGTGAAGTTAACAGCAACATGCCATTCATGCGTAACCATGCAGAAGTAGCAGAGTCCGAATTCGATTTCATTCTTGATGGCAACCTGAACGAAAAACATGAAGATTACGCACTATTTGCAGCACCAAATGCCAGTATTTCCCAAGAAGATCATATGATTGGGCTATATTCTAGTACGCTGATTAAAGATGGTGGTACATTACAGGTTGGTATTGGTTCTCTCAGTAGCGCATTAACGTACAGCACTATGCTACGTCATCAGAATAACCCTGTTTACCAACAAGTACTTCACGATCTAAAAGTTGAAGAAAAATTCCCTCTTAGTTGTGTTATTGGTGAAACGGGCACATTCGAAGAGGGCTTGTACGGCTGTAGTGAGCTAATGGTTGATGGCTTCATGCACTTATTTAAAGCCGGCATTCTCAAGCGTGAAGTATTCGAAGATTTAACAATACAAACCCTACTGAATGAAAAGAAAATCACGCCGAAAGTGACTATTTCAACACTACTCACTTTGCTTGAGCATAACGCAATATCTTCAGTATTAAACAGTGATGATGTGGATTATTTAAAACGTATTGGCGTATTTAAGTCATCGGTTCATTACCACAATGGGTTGCTTAATATTTCTGATAGCAGCTATTTAGGTAATTTGAAAAATGAAGAAGCCTTACAATGGATAGCCAAACATTGCTTGAATTCAGCATTATGCGGCGGCGTAGTCATGCACGGTGCATTCTTCATCGGACCTAAAGACTTTTACGAAGCACTTAATACAATGACCGATGCCGAGCATGATCAATTCTGTATGACGAGTGTGAACTATGTGAATGAGCTTTATGACCATTTCCTTGGTAGCCAGCAGCTCAAGCAAGCACAACGTAAACATGCACGTTTCATTAACTCAGCCATGATGGTGACGTTAAATGGGTCTGTTATTTCAGACGCCTTAGAAAATGGGCAGGTCGTTAGTGGTGTAGGCGGTCAATATAACTTTGTCGCACAGGCCCATCAATTACCCGGTGCACGTTCTATTCTAAAATTACGCAGCTGTTGTGTACGTGGCGGTAAACTTCAATCAAATATTTTATTCAATTACGGACACACGACAATACCTCGTCACCTTCGCGATACGATTATTACTGAATATGGCATTGCAGATCTTCGCAGTAAGTCAGATCACGTTGTATATACAGAACTGATTAAAATCGCAGATTCACGCTTCCAGCAAGAATTACTAGAAAAAGCCAAAGCAGCAGGAAAAGTAGCAAAAGATTACCAAATTCCTGCTGAATTCTGTAATAACACTCCAGAAGCAATTGCACAGATATATAACAAATATACAGCACAAGATTTCTTTGGCCCTTTCCCCTTCGGTTGTAGCTTTACTGAAGAAGAGCTTAAATTAGGTAAAGCATTAAAGTCGCTAAAAAATAAAACAGCAACAAGAAAAGGCAAAGCACAGTGTTTATGGCAAGCACTATCCGCACCAAAGCCAACAGCCGCGATTGAACCACTATTAAAGCGTATTGGTATGAATGAGCCAAATAACTTACAAGACCGTATAACAAAGCGCCTATTAACAGCAGAATTAAGTAAATAATTAAAATATCTGTGAGTAATCATTGAGCGAGGTATGAGTGGATGGCTACAAAAAGTAAAGAAATGGCATTATGCCCCTATGCTGCAGTATGGGGATGCCCTAAATGTCCAGTTAAGCGGATATGTCCGGGTAAAACAACGATTGGTGATCAGCCAATTAAGCCCAAAGACAAACCGAAAGATTAATTAATTTGAAATAAAACGGGTCACTATTCCTAGCTAGTGACCCGTTTTTCTTTCTTATAAAAACAGCACAAGTAGCTAAGCCACGAAGCAATACCCCTTCCATTCACAAAATCACTGCGAATCCAAGAATCTACACCACGACTCATATCTGCTAAATTGGTTATAAACCGTTTCAAATTCAGCTGAAATTTCCGTTTCAAACATGTCGCTCTTATGCATAAATATTTCATGAGCGGATTTTGATACTATAAATAATATACAGGCACAGTAATGGTCATATTGCATTCACTAAATAGGCAGTAAACAGCATTTTATGATAAAACTAAGAATGGCGACACGAGATGACATTAGCCAAATTTCACGTTTACATGCAAAAAATTGGCAAAATATATATCGAGGTATGCTGTCTGATAAATATCTAGATAACGACATATTTGAAGATCGTCAAACAGTGTGGCTGCAGCGGTTTGACACACCAGAGAGCCATCAACGTATTTTAGTGACATGCGAAAATAATACCGTTTGTGGTTTTATCTGTATTTATATAGATAACCACCATCAATGGGGAACATTAATTGAAAACCTGCATATCAGCGAACACTATAAAGGGCAAGGAATGGGTAAAACGTTACTCACCGCTGCCTCCCAAATAGCTTACCAACACGCACCAACTAATGGGCTTTACCTTGAAGTATTGACGGGCAATGTGGCCGCTCAACAATTTTATCAGAAGCTAGGGGCATTCAATGAGAAAACTCAGACATGGCAAGCACCCGATGGTAGCCATGTTCAAGAGTTTGTTTATCGTTGGGAAACCATTAAAGAACTGCTATAAGTTCTCTGGTTTCATTATGTGAAACTGAGAGCAGCAGATACAATATATCGCTGAATCTTGTGGATATTGGTATCTATAACTATCCAAATTCCAGATACAAAAAAACCAACACTTGGCTGGTTTATTATGATGGTAACTTACCATCGAACACACTGATTAAATCAATATGGAGGCGCGTCCCGGAGTCGAACCGAGGTACACGGATTTGCAATCCGCTGCATAGCCACTCTGCCAACGCGCCATATTTATGGCTAAGTCATAACTTAGCTTTATCGCTTATGGTAACGATAAATAATAGATGGTGCCCCGGGCCGGACTTGAACCGGCACAGCGCGAACGCCGAGGGATTTTAAATCCCTTGTGTCTACCAATTCCACCACCAGGGCACGCAATTCTTTATTGCGATGCTCCTAACCATGTGCTTTATAAAAGCGGTCAGACACCATCTTTAGCATCAACTCTTCAACATTAGAAGCATCAATACAGCAAAATTATTTTCTCTAGAGTAATTTGCCCTGAGAGCGAGACGTACTTTAACTGATTGAAAAAATGAGTCAATAAAAAATTTTATGGATTTTATTCAAACGGTTAAAAACAAGTCAGGGAAGTAGAAATGCACACCACAACGCGCATAATTGATCCAGTACAAAAAATAATTAGCACAGGGCTAAGACGGTATATGAGATAAATCTATGTCACTCATTAACGAGGTTTAATCAATGGAATAACAGTTTAGATAGTGCTTTGTACATTAGATTGGGGGACTGGCTACAAGAGTTTATTGACACGTTCTAACGCTAGTTTGTAAAGCTCATTGGCTCGCTTGATCTCTTCTTTTTTCGGTCTTGTATCATTACAGCAAACCCAATTACATGACGAAATCACTCCCTTGATATTTGCAGTTTTCAAAAAGGAAGGCGTTGCTAATGCTGTCAGTTCAAGAATCAAAAAACATAGCTGATAATGAAAAGGTACCATATGAAAAGCTCTATAGGCATCTTCTAACGCCCCTATTGCATTATTATTGTTACGTTTTTCAAAGGCTCTTTCTACCAGCTCACCTCCTTCTTTTAAGCGATGGTTAATTTCAGCATGGCAGGCTTCAAGCAACTTAACCTGGCTTTGTATCAATACATCATCATCTGATTTCCCACATAATCCTCTCGCGATATGCATCGTGGTTTCATATTGCTCCGGCATACCGCAAAAGCCGTATAAGCGCGCAATATTCAACACCGTGTAATAATCATCAATAGGCTTTTCTTGAAGGTTAATTTTACTGACTATTGTGAAAGAATCTTGGATTTCACCATGTAAACAAGCCAGAATGGCGACTCCAACCAATGAACCTATCTCACTCTCATAACGTTCTTTCTCTGTATCACCATGTATATTCTGTTCATAAATATTGTGTCTTGCCTCATTCAGCAATTCGGTATATTCAGAATTGTCATCGGTATATATACTAGCAAGCATTAGTGAAACAGAAATATTAGAATATACACCGAAGCTGTAACGGCTTGTTCCTGTAACCTTTTGAATGAAATTTAAATATCCAATCGCTGCTTTCTGATGTTGTTGAAGAACAGCATAAAGGTTAGCAATGATGAGTTCTCGTAGTGGATTTGCTGAATTAACTTTGTGCAGAAGGTGAAACTGTTCTAGAGCTTCCGGCACCCGACCACTTGCCATCAAACACCCAGCCAAATGCTTTCTCGCTAATGGCTGCTTTGGGTATTTGGCCAAAATGTCTTGAAAGACAGCCTCTGCTCTTTTCAACTCACCAAGGCCTTTAAGGGCTTGCCCAAAACCAATTCTTGGCCATAGATGATCATTATGCTTACAGGCATTTTCATAGAAAACTTTGGCTTCTAAATGTCGCTCTGAGCGTAATAAACAATCTCCGTTTATTCTATCGATATAACCTGTATACAGCGGGTGATCCGCTCTATACCTATTACAAAGGTCAGTCGCCGTTTGATACTCCTTATTATCAACAGCTAGTAATAAAGGATACAAAGTCGATTTTCGTGCTAATACCATCTCAATCCGATTTATAAATGCGGCCGCAGAGAAAGGTTTTATCAAATAATCATCAGGTTCCAGTTCAATGAGATGAGTAACCACCTTCTGAGTACTGTCACCAGTCACACACATGAAGACACCATCGCTTGGAAGAAGTCTACGTTGTTTTACTTCGTCAAAAATGAGACCGCCATCGATATGATGGTGCATATTATAATCACAAATCACTATATCGTAGGAGTGGGCAGCTAATAGGCGGATAGCTTTGAGGCTATCCATCGTACTATCGATACTATTATTAGAAATACCAGCCACATTGAGCATAGATCGCATGATTGAGATGGCGGTATTAGAGTCATCTATCAATAAATATTTCTTTTCTATCATCATCTTCAGCCCCTACATGGCTACACAAGTCAAATGATAGCACCTACCAAAGCTGTTGCATATGAGCTCTACAAAACAATCATAGTGAAAAAAGAAATATAGACAATTTAATGTGGAAGTATTCTGATTCACAACAGCAACGAACTGCTGTGCATGCCGCTGTGCAAGTGACATATTGATGATGAAATTGGCGCGGATCTAATTTCAGATAGTTTAAAAGCAAGCTGCACTGTGCGAGTAGCGATCAGTTAGCACATGACCAATTTGTACTAACCATTCATATCCATTAACAAAAAATGCTCGCTCATTGGTATCCAAAGTTACAGAGCTCGTTCAGACGCTGAAACCTGAACCTTAAATTAATTAAGTACAGTAAGGCACCTTTTTACCACCTTTAGTGGCATTTAATATTGCCTTATTAGTTGATATACTGCCACACATAATTAATTTCGTTGCAAAAAGTACACTAATAATGCGAAATACAGATGATTTTTTAATCTTTTACCATTTAATTGAGCAAGGCTCATTCAGCAAAGCCGCCAATCAAGTTGGGCTAACAAAATCTGTCGTTAGCAAGCGGATAACCCGTTTAGAACAAGATCTTGGCGTGCAGCTGGTTTATCGAACTACTCGTAAGTTAACGCTTACCGAAGCGGGCGAGGTTTTTTTCGGCCATGCGAGAGAAGTTTATTATTCTGTCCAAAATGCTGAAGAAGCCATGAGCGGATTAGGAGAAAGCTTAACAGGCACCATTCGTCTTACCGTTCCAACTATTTCTGGTGAGCTGCTATTACCGAAAGCAATATCAGAGTTTAGTGCTAAATACCCAGAAATTCACATCGATATGGATTTAGACAACCGGTTTGTTGATATTGTGAAAGAAGGATTTGATCTCGCAATCCGAACGGGGGAATTACCAGATTCAAGCTTTATAGCCAGAAGACTCGTTGATGCTCATTGGGTTATTTGTGGTGCTCCTGAATACTTTGCTCGCAATGGGGTACCAAAAATAGCATCTGAACTGATCAATCATAATTGCCTCGCTTATAGTTACCAAGAAACTGGGGCAAAAGAATGGCTGTTCAAAGGTGAACATAAACCTTATACCATTAAGGTGAATGGCAACTTTACGACGAATAATGCATCAGCATTACGTCGCGCAGCTTTGTTTGGGCAAGGGCTCGTTTATGTCCCGAAAGTGCTAGTTGCGGAAGATTTAAAAGCAGGTAGTTTAATTGAAGTGCTGCAAGAGCAAGTCGCTAAGTGCTTAGGTATTTATGCCATGTACCCTTACACTCGTCACCAGCCGATCAAGGTAAAATTATTTATAGAGCACCTTTATCAGTGTTATCAGAAACACGAAGATAACTTTTAGCTCTCGACTTATAAAGAAAAAGCGAGATGATCGAAACTATCATCTCGCTTTTTATTAGGTCTGATGGGTATTACACAATGGTACTCATAATTGCAGCCACAATGCCGTAAGCGATCATCGGAACGACAGTACGCTTAATAATAAAGCCTTCTTTATTGGCGATACCTAAAATGGTTGATACGGCAATGATGTTATTGATACACACCATGTTACCCATAGCCCCACCGACTGACTGCAAAGCTAAAATTGTGGTTTGTGGCAAACCAACATTAATTGCAATTGTCTGCTGAATAGCACCGAAAGTCAGGTTTGAAACAGTTGCAGAGCCCGAGAAGAATGCACCAAGTGCACCTAAATAGGCACCAACATATTGCCAACTTGTACCCATAAGATCAGAGAAGGCTTGACCTGCAGTCATGATCGGTGAGTTCTCACCACCAGTCATCATCAGCTTCACCATAATTAATGCACCAACCAGCGCGATAAATGGCATTTTGATTCGGCTCGCTGTTTCAGAAAACATTTGTTTAACTACGTTTCCTTGCAACTTGAACAGCGGGATAGAAATCAATACCACCAGAAGGAAAGGTATCAGTGCTGGCACATAAAGTGTCTTATAAGCCCAAGATACATCGGTTCCAAGAATATGGCTAAGTTTAACAATCAATGCCTTACTTAGACTGAAGTCACCTAGCGGTCCAAACGATAGAGAAAATATTTCTGTGCCATCAGTCAGTATCGACTTAATGCCGAACTGCTTAATACGAGTAACAATAAGAATCACAATAAGTAAAATCGTTGGCGTCATCGCTTTAAAAATTTGTGCCGACGACACACTTTGACTTTGTACGCTTTGCTTCTCTGATGAACGGGTTTCTGTCGAGCGGGAATCAGTAGCTGTCATATTGACTGCGTTCACTTCACCAAAAGCTGCAGCATCACCAGCAAAAACAGGTTGGATAACACTGTGCTGTTCTTTTGCTAAACCTAAGCCTAAACGCGCAACAATAACTGAAACAATCAAGCCAATAGCGCCACCAACAAGTGCAGGAAACTCATAATTCCATTGTGCAAGTAGGAAATATGGAACAGTACATGACAAAGTACTGATTAATACAAACAGATAATTTTTGCGGATATCATTCCAACTAACGATGAAACGAAGCGCCATTGGCGGAATGATAAATGCGGCGACAAAATGGATTAAAGCTGTGGTTTTACCTATATCAAGTAAGGTTGCATCATCTAACCCTAGGTTGGAAAAACCAAACCATGTTGGCGTACCTACAGCACCGAATGATACAGGTACAGAGTTCATGACTAGGGCCAACATGGCAACCTTCAATGGATTAAAGCCTAAGCCAACTAGAATCGGGGCAGCAATTGCAGCTGGGGTACCAAAACCGGATGCACCTTCAATCATGAAAGCAAATGCCCAACCGATAATCATTAGCTGAGCTACTTGGTTTCGACTGATCCCTTCAAGCCAGCGACGAATGATATCTTCAGAGCCTGAAAGATAGATCATTCTGTTTAATAAAATAGCGCCAGCAACAATAGAAATTGGAGTTATAGCAGAAAGAATACCAGCAATGATGTTGGCGCTAATTAATGTGATGTCTGTACCGAAGTAAAAAAGTTGTATTGTTCCTACCATTAGAGCGGTAACTGGTAAGGCAATGTGCGAAGGTAATCCATTTTTCTTTGTCATCATCCAAATCAAGATGACAATAGGTATAACGGATAAAAATAAGGACGTCATGATCTTCCACTCCATGTGTTTGGCTAGCTAGTTACCCGATTAATTAGGATATTTCTTAAGTTAGCTGCCATGTTTATAATTATGTTATTTTCATTACAGGCTGTATTTAGAACAGTAATTTTCTATCAGCTGTTTTATGTGGGGAAGATATTCTAAAGCGAAAAAAAGTAATGGCTATGCCTCTTTTTTGCTACAGGAGGCATTAGTAAATATAAGTTATTTTGTTAAAAAATATATAATTCGCCTCAAAACCTTTGATAACAAGGCTGCAATAAACAAATAGTATAAATATCGCCCTCTTATTGTACATAAACCGGAAACAATCATGTTCTATATCTGTACTAATAAATAAAAGTAATAATTGAGAATTTCACTATTTATAGCCTTCTTACGTTAAAAACGATTATCACCACCATATATAATGGTGTTATATTACAACAAACACCATCAGTAAAATGATAATACATAAAACACTCGTTATTTAATTACAAACTTGACTTGTGATTATTGATGCGTTTCATGATCTCAATTAATACCCTCCTATTTAATAAATGGTTAGACAAAACAAAAGGTGTATTTCATTCACCCACTGCTTAAGCATGTTTTTATACTTCTATACCCAAGTAACCTCACGTAAATGCCACATCAGAATAAAACACTCTCTATTTATCGCCTATTTGGACTCAAAATATAATTTATCAGTTATTATTTATTTGCGCTTTTGAAACTTACCGTTGCAAAATAATGAATAGTCAGTTGTTAATGTCAGCTAAAAATCTTGCTACCTTGTTGTATCTTATAAATAAAAAATTAAATTCCGTAAGCATTAAATAATTTGAAATTTATGTAAAAAACACATCCGAATATATTCATCGTAGATGTACGGATGAATAAATGTTTACACTATTACAACTTAAGACACACTGTAGTAAAGGATTGTTATGGAAAACCATACGCTAATAAAGACGTTCCAATCACTTGTTGGAACAAAAAACGTTTTAACCCGAATTAAAGAAACCGAATATTACCGTTCAGGTTTTCGTTCGGGGAAAGGCGAAGCTCTTGCAGTCGTATTTCCGACAACTTTACTAGAACAGTGGAATGTCATTAAGTCATGCGTTGAATCAAACTGCATTATTATTATGCAAGCGGCAAAAACTGGACTAACAGAAGGTTCAGCACCAAGCGGCAGTGATTACGACAGAGAAGTGGTAATCATTAATATTACTAAAATGAAACAGATTCATCTTTTAGATGGTGGCAAGCAGGCTGTATGTATGCCGGGCACAAGCCTACATAGCCTAGAAAAAGAACTAAAAAAAGTAAGCCGTGCGCCGCACTCTGTCATTGGATCCTCTTCTATTGGTGCAACAGTTGTTGGTGGCATTGCCAATAACTCTGGTGGTGCACTGGTTAAACGCGGGCCTGCTTATACTGAATTATCACTATTCGCTCAAGTAGATAAAGAAGGCAAATTACACCTCGTTAACCACTTAGGGATTGACGGACTAGGTGAGACGCCTGAAGAGGTTTTAACCAACATTCAAAACGGCAATATTAAACTGGAAAACATCCAGCATGATGTAGGTATGGCTTCTGACCGTGAATATGAAGCGCGCGTTCGTGATGTAGACTCTGATATTCCATCGCGGTTTAACGCTGATGAACGCCGGCTATACGAGGCCAGTGGTTGTGCTGGTAAGCTAGGAATTTTTGCCGTTCGAGTAGACAGCTACCCAGTAACTGAAAAAGAGCAAGTTTTTTATATTGGTACTGATGACGCCGAAAAACTGACTCAGCTAAGAAGGGATATTTTATCTAAGTTTGATAATTTACCCGAAATGGGTGAATACATGCACCGTGACATTTTCAATCTTTCAGAAAAATACGGTAAAGATGTTTTCCTTTCTATCAATCACTTAGGTACCGAAAGTCTACCTAAATTCTTTGCACTAAAAGCTAAAGTAGAGAACTTTTTGGGTCGTATTCCTTATGTGAACAAATACTTACCTGATACCATTTTGTACTACGTGAGTAAATTGTTCCCTCAGCATCTGCCAAAACGCATGCTGGATTTCCGTAATAAGTATCAACACCACCTAATATTAAAAATGAGTGATGAGGGAATCGAAGAAGCAAAAGCTTACCTAGAAAAGAACTGGGGAGAAGGCTCAGGTGGTAGCTACTTTGCATGTACTGCAGACGAAGGAAAAAAAGCTCTGCTACATCGTTTTGCAGCAGCAGGGGCAGCTATTCGTTACGAAACTATCCACAGAAATGAAGTTGAAGAGATAGTCGCACTTGATATAGCGCTTCGCCGTAATGACCGTGAATGGGTAGAAAAACTACCAGAAGAGATAACCAAAAACATGGTGACATCACTTTATTACGGCCATTTTATGTGTCATGTATTCCATCAGGACTATATCTTCAAGAAAGGCACTGATACCAAGAAAATGAAGAAATTGATGTTGGAATTGCTTGAACAAAAAGGGGCAAAATATCCTGCCGAACATAATGTTGGTCACCTTTATGAGGCTGAAAACACATTGCAGGAGTTTTATCATAAGTTGGACCCAACCAACACCTTTAACCCAGGGATTGGTAAGATGAGTAAATACAAGCGCAATTGTAGCTGCTGCCATTAAAACGCAAAGCCAGAGCATTATGCTCTGGCTTTTTATTAAGTTCCCTACTGCTATTAAGAAATATATTGAGCCTAGCAATGTTATGACGCCAGCTTTTCTTTTGGGACTTTGAAATTTTGATGAATTGGTTATGGGAGTATTCTGGTTCACGGCAGCAACAAACTGCTGTGCGTGCAGCTGTACGAGTGGCACATTGAATATGATATTGACGCGACTCAAAATTTAAATAATAAAAAGCCCCGACATTTCTGTCGGGGCTTCGTATTTGGAGCGACACACGAGGCTCGAACTCGTGACCTCAACCTTGGCAAGGTTGCGCTCTACCAGCTGAGCTAGTGTCGCATGCTATATCTTTCGATATAGACTTTTAATAGATGGTGCCCCGGGCCGGACTTGAACCGGCACAGCGCGAACG